>Ga0207702_10000456_pt1 | contig 46149 bp, 46 predicted proteins | sample KBSCornC62_FD_184302 | JGI IMG/M metagenome (GOLD analysis project Ga0207702, IMG submission 184302) | Corn rhizosphere microbial communities from Kellogg Biological Station, Michigan, USA - KBS Corn C6-2 (SPAdes) (version 2) | ecosystem: Host-associated > Plants > Roots > Rhizosphere > Soil ... | reverse complement strand
CGACCGAAGAAGGCGCTGGGCGGGCTGACACCTGCCGCCTACGCGAAGCAGTTAAAGTAATTCCGGACTCTAAAACGACCCGCTACTCAACGCGGGGGGACGTCGCGCCGTCGATCTCGGCGACCTTGAAGTCGAGCAGCTCGTTCATGGAGGTGTAGCCCAGGCGGGCCTCTTCCGGGACGTGCGTGTAGATGATCTTGCGCAGCTCGGTGTCGAACGTCGCCGAGCCACCGTCACCCAGCTCGTTGCACAGTGTCTCGAGGTAGCTCTGGGGCAAATACTTCACCCGCTCCACACTGGTCTCGGACGGGTCTTGATCTAGTGGGCGCTCGGACTCGGTTCCGTCGTGCCAGCCGAGCGCGCCGAGGAAGTGCTGCGCGAGCTTGTTCCTTGGGTTGCGAAAGCGCGTGTCCTTGAGGAACGAGAAACTTTTGAAGTTCTTGGTGTCGCCGGCCAGGGCGGCGATGTCGGCCATCGCGCTCTTGCCACTGCCCTTGTTGCCGATGATTGCGACCAAGTCGTGGCTCAGCGGCATGTCCACGTTGAACCAAGTGTCGGTGAGCGTGGAGCCAGGTTTGCGCCTGATGCGGATTTTGGAGGCGTATTTGGTGCGGTTGGCCTCCACAAGCAGGCGCTTGGGCGGTGCGTCGCCGATGAACACGCGGTCCTCGAACTCGGTGATGGCTTGGACAAGGCCGTCGAAGGTCGCGTCGGCCTTAATCCATGTGAAGCAATTGCCCACGCGGTCCTTGTCCTCCGAGGCTCTCGGCGCATGTGCGTCGGAGCAGTCGAGCAGAGTGGCCTTGACGTTGGAGTCCGAGAGCTTCTTGCGCGCCGCGTGGTATTCCGCAGGGTTGGCGGCGGCGGTGAACACCAAGTGGGCCTGGTTGATGATGTTGCGCTTCTCGGCGATCGACTGGTCGTCCCACTTGAGATTGGCCCATTCGGTCTTGCCAACGGCGATCATGAACTTTCCGGCGAAGTAGGGCTTTTCAAGAGCCTCGACAACCTTTTCCAAGCTCACGCAGAGGTTGTTGAAGCCTTCCTGCAGGTGGGGCGCGTAGTCGCCCTTTTTCTCGTCCGGCGCCGAGTCGACGATCATCTTGCCGAGCTCGGCCAGGCTAGCGTGAGTGATGACGCCCTTCCACTTGCCCTTCCAGTCGCTGGAGTCGGGAATCAGTTGGTAGCTCGGGGTCAGCGCGTTGAGGAACTGCTGCTGGATGACCGCCGGGTCTATCGCGTCGAAGATGACGTGCAGGTTGATGCGGTTCCAGCCGGACTGTGAGTAGGTGCCGTCCTTCTCCTTCTTGACTACTCCGGCGAACTTGTCCAAGCGCAGCTCGATGACGGGCAGCAGCAGGTCGATGTTCTTGAGCCGGCCTTGCTCGAGCTTGGCTTTGCGCGCACGCTCGTAGCCATCGATGAAGATGTAGTCGTTGATGCCGATGGCCTTGAACTCGGGCGGTAGGGCCTCGAGGTCTTGAAGGAAGGCTTCCCAGGCTTCGTCCTGGTTGGCACCGGGGTAGTTGTGGACCAGTGACGAAGGCGTGTGGACGTGCAAGTCCCACTTTTTCCAAGTCGAGCCGGCAGGATCATTCGTCATTGGAGCCCCTCCCTGAATTGTTGGCCGATGGAGGCCGCACTCTTTCACGCCGGCGAGGGATTCCATCACTCACCGATATCGCCGAGCCGGATGAGGTTGAAGGCCGCTTCACGGCGTAGCCCTGTTGCTTTTTCAAGTCACCGCATTCAATCGCAACTTGACAGCCAGATTGCGCAGCCGTTCGATTGAGTCCGCAAACCGCTCTCTCACCTCTGTCGGAACCGAGCCCTTTCCTAGCGCGATCTGCACGAGGTAGATCTCTTCAACGTACGCACCGGGCGCGGCGTAAGCGATCTCGATGCAGCGTTCGATTTCAGCCTGCGTCTGCGCATCGCGACTGGCGTAGCCGTTTGAACCGAGGATCGTGCACCAGCGGTTCCAGGCCCTTCGGCAGCGAAATGTCAGATGTTTGGCACCCTCGGGGGCAATACACCCATCAGGATTCGTGACCTCGAGCACATCTTTCATCAGCTCGGCCAAGCCCTCCAACTCAACGGCCAGCGCCTTGCTCGACTCCCTCGCGTCCACCGCCTGCTCTCGACGCTTTGAGAGCAACCACTTGAGCACATCCGAAAGGATCGGAAGGCTCACGACACGCAGCCCGCATCCATGAGCTGCCTCCAATATCGAATCAAGCGCATGGCCTTGATTGTCATCGAGCTGCAGTTCTACGTCGATAGTCGGCCATGATTGGCGCCAGGCTACGCAGAACGGCTTTCATATGCGCCGCCGCTGGCGCGCTGCCCCCAATCATATGCTGCAGCAAGACCGCGACCTCTTGGGCTGCATCGCTGGTTGCAGGGGGTGAATCACCATCTAATTCGGCATATCTACATAACTCACGCATAGGCGGAGTCAGTCGCTTTCTAACCCCATTCAGGGCGCGACTGATCTGCGGTTGCGGAACGCCGGTGGCTGCTTGAACGTCCATTTGGTCATGACCAAGGCTATCCATGCGCGCGCGAAGCGCCCCTGGGAGCGCACGCAAAGCCGGGTGAACGTTATGCTTTCTATTAGGCATATAGGCATACTTTATGGTATAAGGAGTGGAAATGGAAACCCGCCCGCCCCTAGCCTCGGCTTTGGCCTACACGCCCTGCGTACCGCCTGGGGTGTATGACAAAACTTGGCCCCAAGCGTGTTTCCGACTCGGTGACCAATACGGAGGCCCTGCATGCAACGCGCTTGCGTGATGCTTGAGTCGATGACGATCAACGTAGAGCTGCCGGCAGCTGAGGCCGAGGTGGTTCCTGGCGTGCCGTGGGGCGCGGTCGAGGCGTTTCCGACACCAGCCTATTGGGCCTACCAGGTCATGGCGCGGCGGATCGAGGCGAGATCTATCCAGTACAAACTAGGTAAGACATTGCGTGAGGAGGTCGGTGCTTGCCTGCTGGGTGGCCATGGCATTCCTGCCAGCATCGGTCTGCTGGCTTATCACCACCTCAAGGCCAAGGGCGCCTTTGAAGCCGAGCCACCTGAAGAGCGGACGCTGTTGCAGTGGCTCTCCGAACCGATGCATCACGAGGACCGCCTCGTGCGCTACCGCTTTGCCAGCCAAAAAGCACGTTATCTGGCCGCGGCAATGCGCAAGCTGACCCAGGAAGCCTCTCCCGAGCAGTCCGGCCGCACCCTGCGCGATTGGCTCACCAGCATTCCGGGTATTGGATACAAGACCGCTTCGTGGATCGCGCGTAATTGGCTCGATGCGGACGATGTGGCGATCTTGGATATCCACATCCTGCGCGCCGGCGTGCTGGCGGGATTTCTGGATAGTGAGCTCACCGTCGAGCGCGACTACCTGACCCTAGAAGCTCAGTTCCTGAAATTTAGCCAGGGGTTGGGTGTGCGCGCTTCGGAACTGGACGCAGTGATCTGGTCGGACATGATGGCCTCACCGCTGACGGTGGGCGCAACCCTCAATGCCCTGCCCGAGAGCAAGTTCAAGACTAAGCATGCACCCTCACGGGCGCGCGCCAAGCGCAGCGACACCGACACCCACCAATTGGCACTGCTCGGTTAACTGCCCCACCCAGGGATCTCCAGTAATTCCGAGCAAACAGTAGTTCAGGCCTAAGACTTCAGCAGTCATGGCCAAGGCGCCCTGCATAACACCCGCATCGCGCCATACCAGGCTATCTGCATTTTCATACTTGGCGGCCGTCATTGCAGGCTCAGCGATAAATAGCTGCAGGGATCCTGGCCGGGCAACCACCAGGCGATCGGCCTCGATGCGCAAGGCGTCCAACACACCCGTCGATGCTCCCATCACATCCAGCGCATGCGTGAGCGGGTTGTAACGCGCCCATGTAGCAGGATCATCCGGCATCTGCATTACCAGATGGACCGGATGGATGGCACCTGCCGATGGAATGGCGCGCTGTTGGAGTGCAAAGCCCAGCGGCGAGGCGGCCGTACGCTGGCAGTAAAGGGTGTGCCAAAGAAGCATCCCGATCTGTTCTAGGCCGATCGGCGCAAACGTTCGTCGGCTTCGTCGCGTCGAGGATGCCTCAGACCATCCGCCAGTGACGGCGGATACCGCAGGCAGGCTGATCGAGCGCTCGATCGGCCACACCCATGGCGTGTAAGCCACGGGCTCCGGGCGAGGAGTCGGGCTACCCAGCCAAGTCCACATGCACGTCGAGCTCATGCCAGACCTGGAAGTACTTGTTACAGCCGCGGCAGTTGCCGCAGGCCACTTGCGCCTTGTGGCAGCTATGGGCCCAGGCGAGTACTTCACGAGGAACGCCTGACATGCGCACCAGCTCGCTGGTACTCATCCCTATGGCAGGAGCCTCCACCACCATGCCTCCTTCCTGGCTTTGCATGAGCTGGCTGATCCGGGACACGAAGCCAAGCGTGCCATCGTGATGGCTTCCATCTGATGCCACGGTACCCAACCACAAGCGCTGAACGCCCAGTCCGATAGCCCTCATTCCAACCAGCGTCAGCAAGAGTTGGTTGCGATAGGGCCACCAGTCACTGGCCGGCGCATGGATATCCGGGGCAGCGCCCGCCATGTCCCCAGAGCCCAGCTCACGCCCGTCAAAGCGCAGGACCTGATGTGGGATCTGCAACCGCTTACAGACGGCGCTAGCGGCTGCCACTTCGGCTGGCGCCGCCAACTGGCCATAGTCCACGGTAAATGCCATCTCGGGTCGCTTCCACCAAGCCAACGCGATGGAGTCCATGCCTCCTGAAAGCAGCAGCGCACTCTTCATAAGCTGATGGCAACCCACACAGTTCTATAGATAGCACTGACAAAGTCGTCGCACAGGAAGCAGTCCGTGCCCTCCATCATCTTGTAGTCTCCTTGCGACTCATTCTCCGCATAGAACACCACGGGTATGCCCCTGGCCCGGGCGTAGCCGACCTCGAAAATTGTGCCCGAGTCCAAGCCATCGCCGATGGCCAGTACCACATCACTCTGGTGGATGCCCTTCACGTCCTGGCCCACGACCAGCTCGGCAGGCCCGTGTCCAACATCGTGGTAGGGGGAGAAAACTTTTAGCCCCATGTCGCGCAAGCAGTTCCGCGCCTGCTCAACAACCCAAAGCTGGCCCAACGTAAAGAATGGACCGGCCAGATAGACCGCAGGGACGCGCCCTTGCTCATAATTTTTCGAGACAACCAGCGGCACCGGTGCAAAAGCATCTAGTTCGGTGACGGTGGGATAGCCGCGATGCTGGGCGTAAAACGCCGTGGCGCGAGAGGCACGCTCGGCAGCCTCGACGGGAGGGCGACCTTCTTCTATCCACGCATAGGCAAAGTTGGCGGCAAACTGATCACCGCTACCAATCTTCCAGACGCGTGCGGTCGCATACGCAGGTACCAACTGGTGTGTGCCCTCGTGATAGACCAGCGCACCCTTTGGCCCCATTTTCAGCACGACCACCTCAGCCCCTTGCTGCGCAGCCAAGCGCTCGGTGATCTCCACCGGCTCAAGCCCTCGTTCGCCCAGCAGCTGTACTGCTTCATAAACGTTAAGAACCAATGCTAGGTGATTAGCCTTAGACCCGTTACTGGCAAAAGACTCTGGTCCAGCCACGTTTTGCGGGTCATACACCGCATAGTCAGCATCAACCACCGCCGTACCTTCCAGCATGCCGAAACGCAGAACCTTCTCGCTCTGCACGTGCAGGTCCGACTGCTTCTCTGGTCGATAGATCTGCGGCACCGCCAGACAATGGGTGTATGAGAACGCCGCCGAGCGCGGCAGCTGCGTACTCTTCAGGAGAAAGCCTTCTTCAATCGCCCGCGCCTGCATGGCCGGCGCCAGATCCGCATCCAGGTAGCCCCGCAGGTCAACCTTTCCGCCTAGTCGCGCAACAGAAGACGCCGCCCGCCCAGCAGACCCATACACTTCGTCCCACTGTGGGCGCACGCATATCTCTCGGTAGATGCCACCGACGATCGTTAACATCCTGTTTCCCCTTTCCCCTTCGAAACTTCAGCGCAATGGCGAGATCCGCACGCTCATCTGGCCATCGGACTTAGCTGTCACTGTTGCCTGATAACGCGTGCCCTGACGGATGCATTCCAACAGACGCACCATCTTCGGTGAGGTAATACCTCCGGCAATATCATTGCCCCGCTTGATCACCACGACTTGGGCGGCCCCTTGTTGATCCAGCGCTACCGACAGGACTTCTCCAACATTGATCTGTGCTATGACGACCGCTTTGGGTGAGCTGAGCTGGGTGTCGAACGTCAGCCGATCACAGACCACTTCATCGGTGGCAAAGCCGCCACCGTAACCACCACCACCTGATCCAGACATCCAACACCTCCGTGGTTAGCTCCTGTTGCTATATTTGATCCTACCAACGATTGGTCGACACGTGGCGCCACCGAGTTTGGAGAGGATACGTCGCGGTGGCGCACTATGACGAGAAGAACCCACGCGCACGACGCTGAGAGCCACCAAGCGCTCGGCTTTGGCAGCGCCAAATTTCGGCCTTGCCAGGCTTGTGCACCAGCTACCGATTAGCGCCGCCGTTCCCGGGATCTCCGACAGGCCCTTGCCGGCGATTTCGTGTGGGGTCGTGATGTCGGGCGCATCGGTCGGCATGCATGTCGTGACGATGCGCTGAACGGGGCAGGATGCGGGCCGCTTGCGCCGAGCGCCGGCGCTCCCTACAATGCTGCTCCATTGTACTAATGCGTTAATACATTATGAAACGTCGATCGCTGGACCCCGAGACACCGGTCGAGTCGGCCGAGCTGAGCCTGTGCCAGGCGCTGCTGTCGCTGAAGGGCGCGGATGAGATGGCCGCCTTCCTGCGCGACCTGTGCACGCCGGCCGAACTGGAGGTGCTGGTGGACCGCTGGCGGGTGGTGCCTTACCTGCTCGACGGCGTGGCCTACCGCGAGATCCACGAGCGCACTGCGGTGAGCATCACCACGATCGGCCGCGTGGCGCGCTTCCTCACCCAGGGCAATGGCGGCTACCTGGCGGCCGCGGCACGCGCCTCGCGCCGCCGCGCGGCGGCAAAGAAGGTGCGCGCATGAAGCCGCGTGACCGCCTGCGCATCGCGATGCAGAAGTCCGGCCGGCTCACCGAGCCGGCGCTGGAACTGCTCAAGCGTTGCGGCCTCACGTTCCGGCAGAGCCGCGACAAGCTGTTCTGCTTCGGCGAAGGCGAGCCGGTGGATCTGCTGCTGGTGCGCGATGACGACATTCCCGGCCTGATCGCCCAGGGCGTGTGCGAACTGGGCATCGTGGGCCGCAACGTGCTGGACGAGTTCCGCCTCACGGCGGGCCAGGAGAGCGAACCGTTGGCCGAGCTGCGGCCGCTGGGCTTCGGGCGCTGCCGGCTTTCCATTGCGGTGCCGCAGGAATTCGATTACCGCGAGCCCACGCAACTGTCCGGGCAGCGCATCGCCACCTCGTATCCGGGCCTGCTCGGTGCCTGGCTGCGCGAGCATGGCGTCGAGGCTGGCGTGGTGACCCTGGCCGGCTCGGTGGAAATCGCGCCGAAGCTGGGCACTGCGGACGCCATCTGCGACCTGGTGCAGAGCGGCGGTACCCTGGTGGCGAACCAGTTGCGCGAGGCCGACGTGCTGCTGGAGAGCGAGGCCGTGCTGGCCGGTCCGCAGAACCTGCCGGCCGACGAGCGCGGCGACTTGGCCGAGCTGCTGCTGAAGCGGCTGGATGGCGTGATCCAGGTGCGCGAATCGCGCCTGCTGCTGCTGCAGACGCCGCGCCACGCACTGGACGCTGTGACCCGGCTGCTGCCAGGCGGCCCGCAGCCGACCCTGCTTCCCGTGGCGGGACAGCCCGACCAGCTGATGCTGCAGGCGTTGTGCGCGGGCGAGGTGAGCTGGCGCCAGTTGGAAGAGATCAAGAAGGCCGGTGCGCGCGAGATGTTCGTGTTGCCGGTGGAGAAGATGTTGGCATGAAGAGCTGGCTCGCATGAAACGGATCGACTGGAACACGCTGGACGAACAAGGGCACAGCGAGGCGCTGGCGCGCCCGGCGCAGTCGCGTGCGGCGGAACTGCGCGAAGGCGTGGGCCGCATCATCGCGGCGGTGCGTGCGAGCGGCGATGCGGCCTTGCGCGAGCTGAGTGCGAAGTACGACCGTTGCACCCTGACCGCGCTCGAGGTCACCGACGACGAATTCACGGCTGCCGAGGCGTCGCTGGACCCCGCCCTGAAAGCGGCAATCCGCGAAGCCGCCGCACGCATCGAGACTTTCCACCGGGCGGCTGCGCTGCGGCCGGTGAGTGTGGATACCGCGCCAGGCGTGCGGGTGGAACGCGTGCTGCGGCCGATCACCCGCGTGGGCCTGTACGTGCCGGCAGGCAGCGCGCCGCTGCCGTCGACCGCACTGATGCTGGGCGTGCCCGCTCGCATCGCCGGCTGCCGCGAAGTGGTGTTGTGTTCGCCCGCGCGCGCCGATGGGCGTTGCGACGCGGCGGTGCTGTACGCCGCGCGCCTCACCGGCGTGCACAAGGTGTTCAAGCTGGGCGGCGCGCAGGCGATCGCGGCGATGGCCTACGGCACGGCCTCCGTGCCGAAGTGCGACAAGCTGTTCGGTCCCGGCAACGCCTGGGTCACCGAAGCCAAGCTGCAGGTGTCGTCCGAACCGGATGGTGCGGCGATCGACATGCCGGCCGGGCCGTCCGAGGTGCTGGTGATCGCCGACGTGGCGGCGAACCCCGCTTTCGTCGCCGCCGACCTGCTCTCGCAGGCGGAGCACGGGCCGGATTCGCAGGTGATCCTGCTCAGCGATTCGACGGCCCTGCTGGACCGCGTGGCGCGCGAGGTCGAGCGGCAGTGCGCCGAACTGCCGCGCGCGGAGATCGCGCGGCAAGCGCTGGCGCAGAGCCGGCTGATCGCGGTGGCCTCGCTGGCGCAGGCGGTCGAGGTGAGCAACCGCTACGCGCCCGAGCACCTGATCCTGCAGGTGACGGCGCCGCGGCGGCTGCTCGACGGCATAGCCAGCGCCGGCTCGGTCTTCCTCGGCGCGTGGACGCCGGAGTCGGTGGGCGACTACTGCAGCGGCAGCAACCATGTACTGCCCACCTACGGCCACGCGCGCAGCTACAGCGGCGTGTCGGTGGCGAGCTACCAGAAACAGATCACGGTGCAGGAGCTCAGTGCCGACGGCTTGCGCGGCATCGGTCCGTGCACCGCCACGCTGGCCGCTGCCGAACAACTGGAGGCGCATCGCCGCGCGGTGACGTTGCGGCTGGCCGAACTGGAGTCAATGTCATGAGTGTGCTCGATCTCGCGCGGCCGGAAATCCGCGCATTGCAGCCGTATTCCTCGGCGCGCATGGAGGCCAGCGGCGGCCAGCTTTTGCTCAACGCGAACGAATCGGCGTGGGAGCCGACCGGCGATGGCGGCACGGGTTGCAACCGCTATCCGGAGCCGCAGCCGGCGGCCCTGGTGGACGCCTTGGTGCGACTGTACGGCGTGCGCCGCGAACAGCTGCTGGTGGGCCGCGGCAGCGACGAGGCGATCGACCTGCTGGTGCGCGCGTTCTGCCGCGCCGGGCGCGACGCGGTCCTGATCCAGCCGCCCACCTTCGGCATGTACGCGGTATGTGCGCGCATCCAGGATGCAGGCGTGGTCGAGGCGCCGCTGCGCCGCGACTTCACGCTGGACGTGGACGCCACGCTGGCCGCCGTCAGCAGCGCGGTGAAGCTGGTGTTCGTCTGTACGCCGAACAACCCCGCGGGCAGCGTGGTGCCGCGCGCCGACGTCGAGCGGCTGGCGCAGGCGCTCGCCGGCCGCGCGCTGCTGGTGGTGGACGAGGCCTACGTGGAGTTCGCCGACGAAGGCAGCGTGATCGACCTGCTCGACCGCCACGAAAACGTCGCCGTGCTGCGCACGCTGTCCAAGGCCTGGGCGCTGGCCGGGGCACGCATCGGCTGCCTGCTGGCGCATCCGGACGTGGTGGCCTTGCTGCGCCGGATCATGCCGCCGTATCCGCTGCCGCTGCCCAGCGTGAACGCGGCCCTGCTCGCGCTGTCGGGCTGGGGGCAGGCGAACGCGCGCGCCCACATCGACGTCGTGCGCGCCGAGCGGATCCGCATGCGCACGGCGCTGGCACGCCTGCCGGGCGTGCGCGCCGTGCTGCCGTCGCAGGCGAACTTCCTCACCGTGCGTTTCGACGATGCCGGCGCCGTGTATCGGCGGCTGTTCGATGCCGGCATCGTGGTGCGCGACGTGCGGCGCTACCCGGGCCTGGACGATGCGCTGCGCATCACCATCGGCACGCCCACGGAGAACGAACAACTGCTGGCTGCCCTGGCGCATCCGACGGCGGCGCGGGGAGCGGCTTTTCCGAAGAGTCCGGCGACGGATGACCGGGGTGTTGCCGAGGGATCGGCAACATGAATGCAAGTCGCAGGATCCTCTTCGTCGACCGCGACGGCTGCCTGATCGAGGAGCCCGCGGACGAGCAGATCGACAGCTACGAGAAGCTGGCGCTGCTGCCGGGCGTGATCGCCGCGCTGCAGCGCTTCGTGGCCGCCGGCTACGAGCTGGTGATGGTGACGAACCAGGACGGGCTGGGCACAGCGAGTTTCCCGGAGTCGCGCTTCACCGGCCCGCACGAACTGCTGCTGCGCATCCTGGCTTCACAGGGCATCCGCTTCCGCGAGGTGTTGATCGATCGCAGCTTCCCGCACGAGGGGCTGGATACGCGCAAGCCGGGCGTCGGCCTGATGCGCGGCTGGCTCGCCGACGACAGCTGGAGCCGGGCCGCCTCGGTCATGGTGGGCGACCGCGAGACCGACCTGCGCTTCGCCGCCAACCTCGGCGTGCGCGGCATCCGGGTAGGGCCGCAAGGCATCGCATGGGGTGAACTGGCGCACCAGGTGCTGGATGCGCCGCGCATCGCCGAAGTGGTGCGCAACACGAAGGAAACCCGCATCCGCGTGCGTGTCGATCTCGACAAGGTCGCCGAGCCGAAAGCGCATACCGGCCTGGGCTTCTTCGACCACATGCTGGAGCAGATCGGAAAGCACGGCGGCTTCGCGCTGGAGCTGGCCTGCGAGGGCGACACCCATATCGACGAGCACCACACCATCGAGGACTGCGCGCTGGCACTGGGCCAGGCGCTGAAGCAGGCGCTGGGCGACAAGCGCGGCATCGCCCGCTACGGCTTCTCGCTGCCGATGGACGAGAGCGCGGCGGACGCGCGGCTGGACCTGTCCGGCCGTCCGTACTTCGTGTTCGAAGGAAGCTTTCCGCGCGAGCGCGTGGGCGAGGTGCCCACCGAGCTGGTACCGCATTTCTTCCGCTCGCTGTGCGAGACGCTGGGTGCGAATCTGCACCTCGCGGTGCGCGGCGAGAACGCGCACCACATGGTCGAGGCCTGCTTCAAGGTGGTGGCACGCACGCTGCGCCAGGCGATCCGCCGCGAGGGCGACGAGCTGCCCAGCACCAAGGGCACGCTGCAATGAGCGTCGTGCTGGTCGATGCGGGCGGCACCAATATCGGCTCGGTGCGCTATGCCCTGCAGCGCCTGGGTGTGGACGCGTCGCTGACCTCGGATGCCGCGGCGATCCGCGCCGCCGACAAGGTGATCCTGCCCGGCGTGGGCGCGGCCGGGCCGGGCATGGCGCGCCTGCGCGAGCTGGGCCTGGTCGAACTGCTGCGCTCGCTGACCCGGCCGGTGCTGGGCGTGTGCCTGGGCATGCAGCTGCTGTGCACGCATTCGGAGGAAGGCGAGACCGAGTGCCTCGGCCTGATTCCGGCGGAGGTGCGTCGCTTCACCGAGCATCCCGGCCTGCGCGTGCCGCACATGGGCTGGAACAGCTTGTCGGTGCAGCGCGAACACCCGCTGCTGGCTGGCCTGGACGAAGGCGAACAGGCGTATTTCGTGCACAGTTATGCGGTGCCGGCGGGCGAGTGGACGCTGGCGACGGCGGATTATGGCGGGGCGTTTTCCGCCGTGGTCGCGCGCGGCAACTTCCACGGCATGCAGTTCCACCCCGAGCGCTCCGCCGCGGTCGGCGCGAAGCTGCTCCAGAACTTCCTGAACCTATGAACTTCGAGATCATCCCCGCGATCGACCTGCGCGGCGGCCGCGTGGTGCGCCTGAAGCAGGGCGACTACGCGCAGCAGACCACCTATGCGGACGATCCGCGTGCGCTGGCGCAGCGCTACGCCGGGGCCGGCGCACGCTGGCTGCACCTGGTCGATCTCGATGGCGCGCGCTCCGGCCAGCTGGACAACCTCGCGGTGATCGAAACGATCGCCAGGGACGGCATGCAGGTGCAGGCAGGCGGCGGCGTGCGCGAGGATGCCGACCTGCGTCGGCTGTTCGATGCCGGGGTCACTCGCGTGGTGGTGGGCAGCGTGGCGATCCGCGAGCCCGAGCGCGTGGCCGGCTGGCTGCGCGAATTCGGGGCCGGACGCATCACGCTGGCCCTCGACACCCGTCGCATCGACGGCCGCTGGAGCCTGCCCAGTGCAGGCTGGACCGAAACCGAAACGCGTACCCTGGACGAACTGGCGCCGTGGTATGCCGCGCGCGGCGCACGCCATCTGCTGTGCACCGATATCGATCGCGACGGCATGCTGGCCGGCTTCAACCTCGACCTGTATCGGCATCTTGCCGACGCCGTGCCGCAGCTGGCGGTGCAGGCCTCGGGCGGTGTGCGTTCGCTGGAGGACATACGTGCCGCGCGCGAGGCAGGTGCGCAAGGCGTGATTCTTGGCCGAGCCTTGCTGGAAGGGCGCTTCACCGTGGCGGAGGCGCTGGCTGCATGAATTTGGCGACGACCTTGCGTACTGGTCTCCTCCCCCTGCATGCAGGGGAGGGAGACCGCCGCGCGGCGGAGGAGGCGCAATGCTGAGCCGCCGCATCATTCCCTGCCTCGACGTGCGCGACGGCCAGGTGGTCAAGGGCGTGCGTTTCCGCAACCACGTGGCGATGGGCGAGATTGTCGAGCTGGCCCTGCGCTATCGCGACGAGGGCGCGGACGAGCTGGTGTTCTACGACATCACCGCCAGCCCTGAAGGACGCAGCGTGGATCGCGGCTGGGTGGAGAAGGTGGCGCGGGCGATCGACATCCCGTTCTGCGTGGCCGGCGGCATCCGTTCGGTGGACGAGGCACGCGTGGTGCTGCACGCGGGCGCGGACAAGGTATCGGTGAACTCGCCGGCGCTGGAACGGCCGCAGCTGATCGACGAGCTGGCTGCCGCCTTCGGCGTGCAGTGCGTGGTGGTAGGCGTGGATTCGCTGCGCGATGCCGACGGCGAATGGCGCGTGCGCCAGTACACCGGCGATCCATCGAAGATCCGCGCGCTGCCGCGCCGCACGTTGGACTGGGTAGTCGAAGTGCAGCGGCGCGGTGCGGGCGAGATCGTGCTCAACTGCATGGGCAGCGATGGCGTGCGCCTGGGTTACGACCTCGAACAGCTCAAGGCCGTACGCACAGTCTGCCAGGTGCCGCTGATCGCTTCCGGTGGCGCGGGCGAGCCGGCACATTTCCGCGATGCCTTCGTCGCGGCCGACGTGGATGGCGCGCTGGCCGCCAGCGTGTTCCACTCCGGCGCGATCGCGATTCCCGCACTCAAGCGTTACCTGCATGCCGAAGGTGTACGGGTGAGAAGTGAGTGAAGAGGAGTGAGAAGCGAGGGGAGGCGCGCCTGCGTGCGACCTCTCGCTTTTGCTCTCTCTCACCCCTCACTTCTCTCCACTCATTCCTGTCAAAGAGTTGCCCCATGTCCGACCTGAATGTCGATTTTTCCCGCCTCGACTGGCCCAAGGGCGACGGCTTGCTGCCCGCCGTCGTGCAGCATTGGCTGACCGGCGAGGTGCTGATGCTTGGCTACATGAATACCGAGGCGCTGGCCGAGACGCAGCGCAGCGGCAAGGTCACGTTCTGGAGCCGCAGCAAGCGGCGGCTGTGGATGAAGGGCGAAAGCTCGGGCCATGTGCTGGTGCTGAAATCCATCCGCGTCGACTGCGATGCCGACACCTTGCTGGTGCAAGCCGAGCCGCACGGGCCGACCTGCCACCTGGGCATGTCCAGCTGCTTCGGCGAGGACGTGCGCCCGCCGCTCGGTTTTCTTGCCGAACTCGACGCGCTGGTGGCGCAGCGCCATGTCGAGCGCCCGCAAGGCAGCTACACCACGAAGCTGTTCGAGGCCGGTACGCGGCGCATCGCGCAAAAGGTGGGTGAGGAGGGCGTGGAGAGCGCGCTCGCCGCCGTGGCGCAGGGCGACGAGGAACTGCTGGGCGAGGCGGCGGACCTCGTGTTCCATCTCACCGTGCTGCTGCGTGCGCGCGGACTGTCGCTGGCCGATGCGGTGGCCGTGCTGGCGAAGCGGCACGCCGAACGCTGATCGCGGATTTCAGCGTGTCATTGTGGCTGCGCTGGTGGCGGGCGCGGGTGCTGCCGGCGCAAACGGCACCGCCGGTCCAGCCGTGATGCCCTTGCGCCACGCATCGAGTTGCGCCTCGATGCCCTTGCCGACGTAGCTCTGCGGCTCCGAGGGCGTGAGCTTGTCGCGCTGTTCCCACTGCGCGATCTCGGCCTTGGCCTGGGCGAAGGCATCGACGAAGTCGTCGGTGCGGTTCAGCGCGTCGACCAGCCAGGCATGGCCGAAATAGGTGAGTTCGGATTCGCTGCCGCAGCCGAAGGAGCTGCGGTCGCTGCGCGCGGCGGTGAGCACCAGGGTGCCGTCGCCTGCGAGCGGCGGGATGAAGCCGCCGGAGTAGCAGGCGTTGACCACCACCACCTTCCACCTGAACGGATGCTCCTTGAGGATGTCGGCGAGGTCCTGTGCGCCGATCTGGTCCAGCGGCAGCGGGTCCATGTCCACCAGCAATTCGTGATCCTCGCTGCCGTGGCTGGCCATGTAGAGCATCAGGATGTCGTCGGGCTGCATCACCTTGGCGAGGCCGTCCAGCGCGCCTTCCAGGTTGCTCCAGTCGGCCAGCGGATGCGCGGCGAGCGAGGCGGGGTTGTTCTCCAGCACCAGTGCGTGCGCGCTGGCGCCGAAGCGCTGGCGGAACATCCGGGCGGCGTATTCGGCCTCGTTGCGGAACACGTCCTCGCTGCCGTCGCCGGCGAAGGCGACCAGGTAGAGGTTGGGCTTGCCGGGCAGGCGCGGACCGAGCTTCGTCAGAGCGTCGTGCAGCATTTGCGGCTGGGTGTAGAGCACCTGTTCCGGCGTGGGGCCCTGGTTCGGCCAGTCGGCGCCACCGTCGCTGTCGTCGCCACTGTCGGCGACGGAGCTGGCTGTGGCGGGGTTGGCGGTTGTGGCTGTCGCGACGCTCGTGCCAACGGCGGCCGGCGCAGGCGCATGGCCGGGCAGCCACAGCATCAGCAGCACGCCGGCGGCAAAGGCGAACAGGGCGATGACTACGGTGCGCATGATGCGGAGACTCGGCAAGGGGTCAGGGCGTGACTGCGTCGAAATCGGCGTAGGCGGGATGACGCGCTTGCGCCGGCAGCGCCTGCGGCGGGCGCAGCAGCCAACCGGTCTGGAAGCCCGCGGCCCGCGCGGCGTCCAGCTCCTCGACGATGTCGGACAGGAACAGGATGTGCGCGGGCTGCTCGCCGATCGCCGCGGCGATCTTTTCGTAGGAAGCCGACTCGCGCTTGGGGCCGGTCTCGGTGTCGAAGTAGCCGGCGAACAGCGGTGTGAGGTCGCCCGCATCGCTGTAGCCGAAGAACAGCTGCTGCGCCGGCACCGAGCCGGAGGAATACACGTACAGGCGCAGCCCTTCGGCACGCCATGCGCGCAGCCGCGCAGCCACCTCGGGATAGACATGGGCGCTGTAGTCGCCGGCCTCGTAGCCTTCCTTCCAGATCATGCCCTGCAGCGCCTTCAGCGCGGTGGACTTGCGATCCTCGGCTATCCAGCGCAGCAGCAGTTCGATCACTTCCTGCCGGCTGGCCTCGATGTAGCCAGCCTCCTTCGCGGCCTCGTGCAGCCAGTGCTGCACCTCGGGTCGATCGGCGTGGGTTTCGATGAAGGCGGGCAAGCGCTTGCGCGCGTAGGGGAACAGCACGTCCTTGACGAAGCTGATCGAGCTGGTGGTGCCCTCGATGTCGGTGACGATGGCGCGGATTTCGGGCATGGGCGGAGGCTTGGGAGGCAGGACGGCCAGTTTACCCCGGCTTGGAATTCATCCCTCTCCCGCTGGGAGAGGGTGCCCGAAGGGCGGGAGAGGGTACGGGCGGAGCGTGTGTCACACGCTGGGCGTACCCTCTCCCCCGACCCCTCTCCCTGAGGGAGAGGGAGAAAGCTCAGCCTGCGGCGACGATGGGTTCCATCCGCGGGAAGCCCTGTGCGATGTCGCTGCCGGTGAAGTTCGCCACCCAGCCGTCCTTGTTGGTGAACAGGCGGATCGCCACGAAGTACGGCGCTTCGCTCATGTCGAACCAGTGGCGGGTGCCGTCGGGCACGCCGATCAGGTCGCCGGCCTCGCACAGCACGTCGTAGACCTTGCCCTCGATGTGCAGGGTGAACTGGCCGGCTCCGGCCACGAAGAAGCGCACCTCGTCCTCGCTGTGGGTGTGCTCGCTCAGGAATTTCTGGCGCAGCGTGGCGCGATCCGGGTGATCCGGCTTCAGGCTGATCACGTCCACCGACTGGTAGCCTTCCTCGCGCATCAGACGGTCGATGTCGACGCGGTATGCGGCGATCACCTCGTCCTGGCTGGCGCCGGGCGCGATCGGCTGGTTCGCGGCCCACTGCTCGAAACGCACGCCGACCTGGCCCAGCTCGTGGGCGATGGCCGCATGCTCGGCGTGGACAGACAGCGGCGCAGCGGGGTGGTTTTCGTCGAAGATGCGCAGACGACTCATGCTTGCGATCTCCTCAGATCCAGTTCGCAGCCCAGCAGGAATTCCAGCGCCTCCAGGTGGCGGCGCGCCTCGGCCATGTCGCGGCCCCAGGTGTAGATGCCGTGCCCGTCGATCAGGTAGGCGGCGAGCGGCTTGCCGGCACCCAGCCAGGCGTCGACACGCGCCACCAGTTCGGGCATGTGCTGGGTGTTGGGAAATACCGGGATCTCCAGCACGCTTTCGTGCGTGGTGTGGCCGGCGATCGCCTTCTGCAGTTCCCAGCCCTCCAGCCGCACCACGCCGGCTTGCGCATACAGCCGCGAGGCCACGCTTTGCGTGCGCGAATGGGTGTGCAGCACGGCCTGTGCTTCGGGCCAGCGGCGGTAGACTTGGGTGTGCAGTGCGGTTTCGGCGCTGGGGCGTGCACCGGTGCCCACGGCCTGGCCCCGCATGTCCACCAGCATGATGTCGTCGCGGGTGAGCTTGCCCTTGTCGCGGCCGGAGATGGTGATCGCGGCGTGCCCGCCGTCGATGCGCATCGAGAAGTTGCTGCTGGTGGCAGGCGTCCAGCCGGCGAGCGCGATCTCGCGCGCGGCGTCGGCGATGGCGTCGGCGCGCGCGGCGAACAGGTCGGGCGGAATCGAGTCGGGCAGTTGCTGGCACATGCAAATGGACGTCCAAACGAGGGCGGGATCATACCACGCGGGGCGAGCCTCCCTGCGGCAACCTGTCTCAACCAAATGCGAGCCATTCGCGCTGCGCATGCGATGGTGGGCGTAGCATGGCGAGTGGCTCCATCGCGGCACGCGATGGAGGTTCTCCCCAACGACGGAGGTTTCCAATGTCGCATGACGAAAACAATGAATCGCGTCGCCGTTTCCTGAAGGTGGCCGCCGGCACCACGGCTGCCGCGGTAGTGATGGGCGGGCTGCCGCGTTTCGCGCGCGCCGCCGATCTGCCGCACGTGACCGACGCGGACCCGACCGCGAAGGCGCTGGGCTACGTGGAGGACGCCAGCAAGACCACCAACCCCAAGCACAAGGCCGGCGACGATTGCGCGAACTGCCAGTTCTACTCCGGTGGTCCGACCGGTTACGGCCCCTGCGCGCTGTTTCCGGGCAAGTCCGTCAACGCGAAGGGCTGGTGCGTGTCGCATTCGCCGAAGGCGGGCTGATCGCGCAGCCTGGTTTCGATCGCGACGAGCAAAAGGCCGGCACGGGTTGCCGGCCTTTTTGCATGCGCGTCACGCGGGCACGCGTCGGCGGCGCGCACAAGGCGCGGACGGCATTGGAGGTAGGGGAGTGCGGCAGGAAAAGTGCTGCCCGGCGCGTCGGGTTGAGGAGCTACCCACCTGACGCGCCGGGCGGCGATCCGGGGCCCACTGCCAAGTGATCAACCCTCGGACTGGGGATGATACCCCTCGTCGGGCCAAATGGGCGGCCGGGAGTCGAGATTCTTTCGGAAATATTCCGTTAAGCTATTAAAAAACAACAGCTTGTTGCGTTTTTGCGATGCTGTATGGGCAGAGATCGTGCTGCTGGCCCAAGCAATCGCAATAATGCCAAAACAAAGAAAATGAGCTTTTTTCGGCGAAGTTTGGAGACGTTAGGTGCTCAGGTGCCGCTGCGTGTTCGCCCGTGAGCGGCGCAAATGGCTGTGCCGGTAGCCGTAGCCGAAGTAGATCGCCAGCCCTATCAGGGTCCAGATGCCCATCAGCAGCCACTGGTACCAGTTCTCCCAGTACAGCAGGCCGAGGCAGCTGACCACGCCCAGCGTGCAGATCACCGGCGCCCACGGCACGCGGAAGGTGCGCGGCAGGTCGGGGCGGGTATAGCGCAGGATCAGCACGCCGGCGCAGACCGCGACAAAGGCGATCAGCGTACCCATCGAGACGAGGTCGCCGAGCACGTCCAGCGGGAACACCGCCGCCAGCGCCGCGATGCCGATGCCGGTGATCACGGTGTTGATGTGCGGGGTCTTGTAGCGCGGGTGGATCTTCGCGAACACAGGCGGCAGCAGGCCGTCGTTGCCCATGATCATGAAGATGCGCGGCTGCGCGATGATCATCACCAGGATCACCGAGGACAGGCCGATCAACGCGCCGATCTCCACCACCCAGCGCAACCAGTTCAGCTGCGGGTGCGCCCTAACCGCGGTGACCACCGGCTCGCTGGTGCCCAACTGGTCGAACGGCAGCAGGCCGGTGATCACGGCCGCCATGCCGATGTACAGCACCGTGCACACGGCCAGCGAGACGAGGGTGCTGATCGGCAGGTCGCGCTGCGGATTCTTCGCCTCCTGCGCCGCGGTGGAGGTGGCTTCGAAACCGATGTAGGCGAAGAACACCAGGGTCGAGGCGCGCATGATGCCGGCCCAGCCGTATTTCTCCGGTCCCTGCTGCACCGGGATGAACGGATGCCACAGGTCCGGGTTCACGTACTGCCAGCCGGCCACGATCACGATCACGATCAGGCCGACCTTGAGCAGCACCATCGCGAGGTTCGCGCCGCTGGATTCGCGGATGCCCACGTAGCACAGCCAGGTCAGCGTCAAGGTGATCGCCACCGCAGGGAGGTTGAACAGCGCGCCGGTGGCGACGAGGTGGCCGTCCTGGTAGGCCAGCGGCGCGTTGGTCAGCACCGCGGGCAGATGCAGCCCCATGTTGTCGAGCAGGCTGGTGAAGTAGCCGGTCCAGCTCACCGCCACCGCCGAGGCTGAGACACCGTATTCCAGCACCATGTTCCAACCGATGAACCAGGCCACCAGTTCGCCCAGCGTGGCGTAGGCGTAGGAATAGGAGCTGCCCGACATCGGGATCAGGGTGGCGAACTCGGCGTAGCACAATGCGGTGAAGCTGCAGCAGATCGCCGCGATGATGAACGACAGGACGATCGCCGGTCCCGCATGCTCGGCCGCCGCCTGGCCGGTGATCACGAAGATGCCGCCGCCGATCACCGCGCCGATGCCCAGTGCGGTGAGGCCCCAGGGTCCGAGCGTGCGTTGCAGGGAGATGCCGTGCGCGGCGTTGGCGCCGAATTCGGTCTTGCGGGCGAGCAGTTGCTTGAGCATGGAGATCCCGGACATGGAACCGGCACGACGTGGTCGTGCCGGTGGTATGGCGAGCGGCCTGTTTGTATGCGGGTATCAGTCCGCCTCGGTGCCGCAGGCCAGATGGCTCCGGCGGTAGCCGTACAGGTAGTACACCACCAGGCCAATCGCGCCCCACACGAAGAAGGTGATCTTCGCTTCCTTCGACAGGTTGAGGAACAGCAGCAGGCAGCCGATCACCGCCAACGGGCAGATCAGCCACGGCAGCGGGGTGCGGAACGGGCGCGGACGCTCGGGCTGGGTGCGGCGCAGGATCAGCACGCCCATTGCCACCATGATGAACGCGAACAGCGTGCCCGAGTTGGTGATGTCGGCGAGGATGCCCACCGGGAACAGCGCGCCGAACAGCGAAACGAAGGTGCCGGTGATCAGCGTGATGATGTGCGGCGTATGGAAGCGCGGATGAATCTTGGCCAGCTTGCTGGGCAGCAGGCCGTCGCGCGACATGGTGAAGAAGATGCGGGTCTGGCCGTAGGTCATCGTCAGGATCACCGACGGCAGCGCGATGCTGGCGGCGAAGGCGATGAAGGCGGCGGTATTGGTATGGCCGAGCAGGCGCACCACGTGGGCCAGCGCCTCCTTGCTGCAGACCAGCGCCTGCGAGCCCTGGCAGGCCGCGGCAAACGCCGGCGTGCCCGGCTCCAGTGCCACCCCGTTCGGGCCGAGCATGGGCTGCGCACCTATCGAGCCCACCGCTGCGTAGCTCACCAGCAGGTAGTAGATGGTGCAGACGCCCAGCGAAGCGATCAGGGCGATCGGGATGTTGCGGTTCGGGTTCTTGGTTTCCTCGGCCGCCGTGGAGATGGCATCGAAGCCGATGTAGGCGAACACGATGGAAGCCGCCGCACCGAGCACGCCGATGCCGCCCATCGGGCTGCCCCAGCCGTTCGGCACGAACGGCGTGAAGTTCTGGTCCTTCACCGCCGGCAACGCGACGATGATGAAGGCGGTGAGGGCGGCGATCTTGATCAGCACCAGCACGGTGTTGACCTTGGCCGACTTCGAGGTGCCGATCACCAGCAGGCCGGTGATCGCCAGGCCGATCAGGCAGGCCAGCAGGTTGAAGCTGCCGCCGTCCATCGGGCCCACCTGCAGGAAGTGTGGCAAACCGAATCCGGCATGGCTGAGCAGACCGTTGACGTAACCGGCCCAGCCCACGCAGACGGTGCTGGCGGCGATGGTGTATTCCAGCACCAGCGCCCAGCCGACGATCCATGCGACACCTTCGCCGAGTACGCCGTAGGTGTAGGTGTAGGCCGAACCGGCCACCGGCACCATCGCGGCGAGTTCCGCGTAGGCCAAGGCGGCGAACGCGCAGACCACCGCGGCGATCACGAACGCGATCATCATGCCGGGGCCGGCCTTCTGGCCCGCTTCGGCGGTGAGCACGAAGATGCCGGTGCCGATGATCGCGCCGATGCCGAGCATGGTGAGCTGGAAGGCGCCGAGCTGGCGGGTGAGGCTTTTCTTTTCCGCCGTGGCGATGATCTGGTCGATCGGCTTGATGCGCTTGAACAGCATGCAGTGCTCCCCGGGAAACAGCGACGTCACGCTCGAACGGAAACGCGACGAAGAGGGGCGCGACGAGCCGACGGACGGCCAACCATAGCGGAGCGGTAGTAGGGGTACAAGACGCGATGCAGCTAGAATGCATGCTGTTTTCCGCGTCCCCTGCCACAAGTCATGCCAGCCTATTTCCCGCGCCTTGCCGTTGCCCTGGACGACTACCTCGCGCGTCATCCCGATGAGGGCGATGTCGTCGCCGATTTCGAGCAATTCCTCGCCTCGGATGCGTCCGTGTTCGAGCGCCACCATGTCGCCGGACATTTCACCGGTTCGGCGTGGCTGGTGAGCGCGGACGGTGAGCGCGTGCTGCTCACCCATCACCGCAAGCTGCGGCGCTGGCTGCAGCTGGGCGGCCATGCCGACGGCGATGCCAACCTCGCACGCGTTGCACTGCGGGAGGCGGGGGAGGAGTCCGGCCTGGGCCAGCTGGTGGTCGAACCGGCGATCTTCGACATCGACGCCCATCGCATCCCGGCCCGCGGCGAGGAAGCCGAACACTGGCATTACGACGTGCGCCACGTGGTGCGCGCCACCGGCGACGAGGAGTTCGCGATCAGCGCGGAGTCGCTGGCGCTGGCATGGATGCCGGTGCGCGAGATCGCCACCGACCCGCAGGCGGACCCGTCGTTGCGGCGCATGGCGCGGAAGTGGCTGGCGCGTGTGCCGTAGGAGCGCACCCTGTGCGCGAATGCCCTGGCGCCTGATCGAAGCCAAGAGCGTTCGCGCACAGGGTGCGCTCCTACGCGTAACGTTCCGGCGCCGGGTTGAGGTGGCCGCAAGCCTGGCAGGTACGTGCCTCGCGCGAGCGGTAGAAGCGTTCGAACACCGGCGGGAAATCGCGCTCGATGCTGTCGAGCACGAAGTACTCCTCGTAGAGCTTGTGGTTGCAGCGCTCGCAGAACCACAGCAGGCCGTCCTTCTCGTGCGGCAGGCGGCGGCGCTCGATCACCAGGCCGATGGAATCGGCCATGCGCTGCGGCGAGTGCGGCACGCGGGGCGGCAGGTAGAACATTTCACCGGCACGGATCGGCAGGTCGCGCGCTTCGCCCTCGTCCTGCACCTTCAGCACCATCTCGCCCTCGAGCTGGTAGAAGAACTCCGGGCCTTCGTCCCAGTGGTAGTCGGTGCGCGCGTTCGGGCCGCCCACGATCATCACGATGAAGTCGCCGTCGACGATGCACTTGTTGCCCACCGGCGGCTTCAACAGGTGGCGGTGTTCGGCTATCCAGCGCTGGAGGTTGAAGGGCGGGGTGAGGGACATGTGCGGTGCCTCGCGGCGGCTTTTCTTCTTCTCCCCTGCGGGGAGAGGATCGAGATGAGGGGCGGGTGCTCGCGTCGGCCTTTCATGGGAAGCGAGCCGGCCTTGATTCAAACCTTATCGCAAGACTGGTCCCTCACCCCAGCCCTCTCCCCGAGGGGGAGAGGGGGTAGGAGCGTCAGACCTCCAGCGTGGCGAGGTCTCCTTTCTCTTCCAGCCACGCCTTGCGGTCGCCGGCGCGCTTCTTGGCCAGCAGCAGGTCCATCAGCTTTGCGGTGCCGTCGTCGCCGTCCACGGTGAGCTGCACCAGGCGACGGGTATCGGGATGGATGGTGGATTCGCGCAGCTGCGGCGGGTTCATCTCGCCCAGGCCCTTGAAGCGGGTGACGGCGACCGCGCCCTTCATCTTCTCGCGCTCGATCTTCTGCAGCATCGCCTGCTTTTCGTTCTCGTCGAGGCAGTAGAACACCTGCTTGCCCACGTCGACGCGGAACAGCGGCGGCATCGCCACGAACACGTGGCCCTCGCTGACCAGGTGCGGGAAATGCTTCAGGAACAGCGCGCTGAGCAGGGTGGCGATGTGCAGGCCGTCGGAGTCGGCGTCGGCGAGGATGATGACCTTGCCGTAGCGCAGGCCGGCCAGGTCGTCCTTGCCGGGATCGCAGCCGATCGCCACGGCGAGGTTGTGCACTTCCTCGGAAGCAAGCACCGAGGTGGACTCCACCTCCCAGGTGTTGAGGATCTTGCCGCGCAGCGGCAGGATCGCCTGGAACTCCTTGTCGCGCGCCTGCTTGGCGCTGCCGCCGGCGGAGTCGCCCTCCACCAGGAACAGCTCGGTGCGGGTGAGATCGGTGGAAGTGCAGTCGGCCAGCTTGCCGGGCAGTTGCGGGCCTTGCACGATCTTCTTGCGCACCACCTGCTTGGCGGCCTTGAGGCGCGCGCTGGCGCGTTCGATGGCGAGCTGGGCGATGCGTTCGCCGGTGTCCACGTTCTGGTTCAGCCACAGGCTGAAGGCATCGTGGATCACGTTTTCCACCATGCCGGCGGCCTGGCGCGAAGACAGCCGTTCCTTGGTCTGGCCGGCGAACTGCGGGTCGAGCAGCTTGGCGCTGAGCACGAAGGCGAGGCGCTCCCACACGTCCTCCGGCGCCAGCTTCACGCCGCGCGGCAGCAGGTTGCGGATGTCGCAGAACTCGCGGATCGCATTGGTGAGGCCCGAGCGCAGGCCGTTGACGTGGGTGCCGCCCTGCGCGGTAGGGATCAGGTTGACGTAGCTCTCCTGCACCAGCTCGCCTTCCGGCAGCCAGGCCAGCGCCACGTCCATGCCCTCGATGTCGCGCGCCACGTGGTGCACGAACAGTTCCGCGGGCAGCACTTCGCCGCCGTCCAGTTCGACGCGCAGGTAGTCGCGCAGGCCGTCCTCGTAATGCCACTCGACGGTCTCGCCGCTGGCCTCGTCGAGCAGCTTCACGCTGAGGCCCGCGCACAGCACGGCCTTGGCGCGCAGCAGGTGCTTGAGTTTCGGCAGCGAGATCTTCGGCGAGTCGAAGTATTTCGGGTCGGCCCAGAAGCGCACCGTGGTGCCGGTCTTCTTCTTCGGCACCGTGCCGATGATCTCCAGCTCGCTGACGCGATCGCCGTGCTCGAAGGCCATGCGGTATTCGTTGCCGTCGCGGCGGATCGTCACCTCCACCCGCGTGGACAACGCATTCACCACCGACACGCCCACGCCGTGCAGGCCGCCGGAGAAGTTGTAGTTCTTGCCGCTGAACTTGCCGCCCGCGTGCAGGCGGGTGAGGATCAGCTCGACGCCGGGGATGCCTTCCTCGGGGTGGATGTCCACCGGCATGCCGCGGCCGTCGTCCGTCACCTCGACCGAGCCGTCCGCGTGCAGCACCACCTCGATCGATTTCGCGTGGCCGGCCAGCGCCTCGTCCACCGAGTTGTCCACCACTTCCTGCGCCATGTGGTTGGGGCGGGTGGTGTCGGTGTACATGCCGGGCCGGCGCTTGACCGGGTCCAGGCCGGAGAGGACTTCGATATCGGCGGCGTTGTAGCGACTGCTCATGCGTGGCGATTGGTCGGATGAAAGCGTCGCAGCATGGCGGCGGGTTGGCGGGGGGTCAAGCGATTCAGAGGGACGCGCAGTGGCGTTCCAGCCAGGCGAGGTCGGCGCCATCCAGCAGCGGCGCCAGCGCGGCGCGCACGGTGGCGTGATAGTCGTCCAGCCAGGCGCGTTCGTCGGGTGCGAGCAGGCCGGGTTCCAGTGCGCGGCGGTCGAACGGGCACAGGGTGAGCGTTTCGAAGGCGAGGAAGTCGCCGAACTCGGTGCGGTCGGCCTCGACCACTACTGCGAGGTTCTCGTGGCGGATGCCGTGACGGCCGGGCTTGTACAGGCCGGGTTCGATCGAGGAGATCATGCCCGGCTCCAGCGCCACCAGCGTGCCGCCGCTCACCGGCGGACGGATGGATTGCGGGCCTTCATGCACGTTGAGGAAGTAACCCACGCCGTGGCCGGTGCCGTGGCCATAGTCGCAGCAGGCGGCCCACAGCGGCGCGCGCGCCAGCGCGTCAAGCTGCGGGCCGCTGGCGCCCTTCGGGAAGCGCGCGCGGCTGAGCGCGATCATGCCCTTGAGCACCAGCGTCGCGTCGCGGCGCTGCTCGGCAGTGGTCTCGCCCAGCGCCAGCACGCGGGTGATGTCGGTGGTGCCGCCCAGGTACTGGCCGCCCGAGTCGATCAGCAGCAGGCCCTTCGCCTGCAGCGTGCTGTGCGATTCGGGCGTGGCGCGGTAGTGCGGCAGCGCGCCGTTGGCCTGGTAGCCGGCGATGGTGGCAAAGCTCTCGCCCACGAATTCCGGTTGCGCTGCGCGTGCGGCGTGCACCAGGCGATGCACGTCCAGCTCGGTGAGCGGTTTGCGGTCGGCGAGTTGGTGCTCGATCTCGCGGAACGCGCTGGCCAGTGCCGCACCGTCGCGGCGCATCACTTCGCGCACGCGATCCAGTTCGGCCGGGCTCTTCACCGCCTTGAACGCGGTGCTGGGGTTGGCGGCCTCGATGCGTTGTACTCCGGCGGGGATCGCGTTGCTGATTGCGCAGACGATGCGGCCGGGATCGAACATCAAGATGTCGGCGTTGCCCAGTTCGGCCAGCGCGTCGGCGACGGCGGCATAGGGTGCGATCACGATGCCGTCGGCGGCGAGCCGGGCGACCAGCGCGTCGTCGAACTTGCCGCGCTCGGCGAACAGGGTGGCCTTGCCGTCGACCGCCACCAGCAGGTGGGCGAGGAAGACCGGATTGCATTCCACGTCGCTGCCGCGCAGGTTCGTCAGCCAGGCGATGTCGTCGAGACTGGAAACGAGGTGATGCGTGGCGTCGTGCTTGCGCAGCGCGTGGCGCAGGCGCGCGAGCTTGTCCGCGCGCGGCGTGCAGGCCCAGGCGATCGGGTGTTCGACGATGCGCGCATGGGGCAGGGCCGGGCGGTCATGCCAGATCGTGCCGGGCAGGTCGAGGTCGCTGCGCACGCGCACGCCGTGTTCGCCCAGCTTGCCTTCCATCGCGCGCAGGCCGGCCAGCGACACGCTGTCGCCGGCCACTGCCAGCACCTCGTCCCGGTGCAACTGTGCGGCCAGCCAGTCGAGGTGCTCGGGCGTGTGCGGCACGCGCAGCTTCATCAGCGCGATGCCGCTGCCGGCGAGCTGCTGCTCGGCCTGCGCGAAGTAGCGCGAGTCGGTCCACAGGCCGGCGTGCTCGCGGCTCACGATCAAGGTGCCGGCCGAGCCGGTGAAGCCGGACAGCCAGGCGCGCGCTTGCCAGCGCTCGGGCAGGTACTCGGAAAGATGCGGGTCGGCAGTGGGAACGATCGCGGCGGCGACACCGTGCTGCTGCATGGCCGCGCGCAGCGCGGCGATCCGGGCGGGGGTGGAGGTGCTCATGCGCGGATGGTAGCAGGCGCGCATGCCGCGCGATGTCTGCCACGGCGGCACGTGGCGCGCAACGGGCAAGATCATCGCGCAGCAAGTTTCGGCTGCGGCATTGTGTCTCGGCAGGCTGTCATTTCGCGTCGCCACTGACTACGATGCGCGCGCCGCATCCCCACGGCATCCCCTTCTTAGCCGTCCAAAGAGTCGTTCGTGAGCAAACGTAGCGTCGTTTCCGCCCTGCGCTGGTCGTGCGCAGGCGTAGCCGTGTTCCTCGCCGGCTGCAACATGGAAGTCCTCTCGCCCAAGGGCGACGTGGGCATGCATGAGAAGAACCTGATCCTGATCGCGCTCGGGCTGATGTCCGTGGTGGTGATCCCGGTGATCGTTCTGACCCTGTGGTTCGCGTGGCGCTACCGCGCCTCCAACACCAAGGCCACCTACGCACCGAAGTGGTCGCACTCGACGAAGATCGAAGCGGCGATGTGGGGCATTCCCTGCGTGATCATCGCGATTCTCGCCGTGATCACCTGGCGCAGCACGCACCAACTCGATCCGTACAAGCCGCTGGTGTCCGACGTGAAGCCGGTGACCATCGAGGCGGTGGCGATGGACTGGAAGTGGCTGTTCATCTACCCGGACTACGGCGTGGCCAGCATCAACCAGATCGCGTTCCCGGTGGATACGCCGGTGAACTTCAAGATCACCTCGGCCACCGTGATGAATGCGTTCTTCATTCCGCAGCTGGGCAGCCAGATCTACGCGATGGCGGGCATGCAGACCAGGCTGCACCTGATCGCGCGCGAGGCGGGCAGCTACGACGGCCTGTCCTCCAACTACAGCGGTGCGGGCTTCTCCGACATGCGCTTCAAGGCGATCGCCACCACGGCGCAGGGCTTCCAGGACTGGCTGGCCAAGGCGAAGGCCAGCGCATCCACGCTCGACCTGCCCACCTACCAGGCGCTGGAGCAACCCAGCGAGAAGGTGCCGGCGTCGTACTACGCGACAGTCGCGCCCGGCCTGTTCGAGGACATCCTGCACAAGGACACGGGTGGCAAGCCTGCCGGCGGCAAGCCGATGGAAGGCATGCCGATGCACGGCGAACCGGCGCATGACGGCGTCGCCGTCGCCGCCTCGCACAACGATCACGCCCAGGCTGCGGAGTAAGCCATGTTCGGAAAGCTTTCCCTCTCGTCGATCCCGTTCGACCAGCCCATCGTGATGCTCACCCTGCTGGGTGTGGCCATTGGTGGCGCGGCGCTGCTCGGTGGCATCACTTATTTCCGCAAGTGGGGCTACCTGTGGAACGAGTGGTTCACCACGGTGGACCACAAGAAGATCGGCATCATGTACGTCATCCTGGCGCTGGTGATGCTGCTGCGCGGCTTCGCCGACGCGATCATGATGCGCGGCCAGCAGGCGCTGGCGGCCGCCGGCGACCAGGGCTACCTGCCGCCGCACCACTTCGACCAGATCTTCAGCGCCCACGGCACGATCATGATCTTCTTCATGGCGATGCCGTTCATCGTGGGCCTGATGAACCTGATCGTGCCGCTGCAGATCGGCGCACGCGACGTGGCCTATCCGTTCCTGAACTCGCTGAGCTTCTGGCTCACCGCCTCGGGCGTGGTGCTGATCATGCTGTCGCTGTTCATCGGCGAGTTCTCCACCACCGGCTGGCTGGCCTATCCGCCGCTGTCGGAGCTGCAGTTCAGCCCGGGCGTGGGCGTGGACTACTACATCTGGGCGCTGCAGTTGTCGGGCCTGGGCACCACGCTCAGCGGCATCAACTTCATCGTCACCATCCTGCGCATGCGCACCCCGGGCATGACGCTGATGAAGATGCCGGTGTTCAGCTGGACCGCGCTGGTCACCAACGTGCTGATCGTGGCGGCGTTCCCGATCCTCACCGTGACGCTGGCGCTGCTCGGCGCCGACCGTTACCTGGGCATGCACTTCTTCACGAACGACCTCGGCGGCAACGCCATGATGTACGTGAACCTGATCTGGATCTGGGGTCACCCCGAGGTCTACATCCTGATGGTGCCGTGCTTCGGCGTGTTCTCCGAGATCATCTCCACGTTCTCCGGCAAGCCGCTGTTCGGCTACAAGTCGATGGTGTGGGCCACGGTGGCGATCGGCGTGCTGTCCTTCCTGGTATGGCTGCACCACTTCTTCACCATGGGCTCGGGCGCCAACGTCAACGCGTTCTTCGGCATCGCCACGATGGTGATCTCGATCCCCACCGGCGTGAAGGTGTTCAACTGGCTGTTCACCATGTACCGCGGCCGCATCCGCTTCACCGTGCCGGTGCTGTGGACGATCGGCTTCATGGTGACCTTCGTGATCGGCGGCATGACCGGCGTGCTGCTGGCGGTGCCGGGCGCGGACTTCGTGTTGCACAACAGCCTGTTCCTGATCGCGCACTTCCACAACATGATCATCGGCGGCGTGGTGTTCGGCTGCCTGGCCGCGCTGAACTTCTGGTTCCCGAAGGCGTTCGGCTTCAAGCTGGAAGAGCGCTGGGGCAAGTGGTCGTTCTGGTGCTGGCTGGTGGGCTTCTACGTGGCCTTCTTCCCGCTGTACGCACTCGGCTTCATGGGCGCCACCCGCCGCATGCAGCACTACGATAACCCGGCCTGGCAGCCGTACTTCGTGGTGGCCTTCATCGGCGCCGCGATCATCATGGCGGGCATCGGCTTCACCGTGCTGCAGATCGCGGTGAGCATCCGCAACCGCGCGGCCAACCGCGACCTCACCGGCGACCCCTGGGGTGGCCGCACGCTGGAGTGGGCGACCAGCTCGCCGGCGCCGTTCTACAACTTCGCGGTGCTGCCCGAGGTGAGCGAGCTCGACCAGTTCTGGGCGGACAAGGAACACAAGCGCGCCTACCTGCGCCATGCCCACTACGCCGACATCCACATGCCTCGCAACACCGGCGTGGGCGTGGTGATGGGCGGCCTCGCCACGCTGCTGGGCTTTGGCTTGATCTGGCACATCTGGTGGCTGGCGATCCTGGGCCTGGCCGGCATGGTCGGCGCGTTCATCGCGCGCTCCTACGACCGCGACGTCGACTACTACGTGACCGGCGCCGAGGTCGAGAAGATCGAGCGCGAGCGGCTGGTGCCGCTGCACAAGCTGATTGACCAGGTGGGTGCCGCTCCCGCCGAGCAGAAGGTGGCCTGAAACTCATGAATAGCTCCGTCATCACCGCCGGCCACGACGTCGCCGGCCACCACGAGCACCACGACGACGGCTCCAAGACCCTGCTGGGGTTCTGGATCTACCTGATGAGCGACTGCCTGATCTTCTCGGGCCTGTTCGCCACCTTCGCCGTGATGGCCCACGCCTATGCCGGCGGTCCCACCGGCAAGGAGATCTTCGATCTCAAGTACGTGCTGGGCGAGACCATGCTGCTGCTGGTCAGCAGCTTCACCTTCGGCATGGCGATGCTGAACATGCACGCCGGCCGCCGCAACAAGGTGCTCGCCTGGCTGGCGATCACCTTCCTGTTCGGCGCGGCCTTCGTGGGCATGGAAATCCACGAGTTCGCGGCGCTGATCCACGAAGGTGCGGGCCCGGATCGCAGCGCGTTCCTGTCGGCCTACTTCACCCTGGTCGGCACGCACGGCCTGCATGTCACCTGCGGTCTGATCTGGATCGTGGTCATGCTGGACATGGTGCGTCGCCACGGCCTGGACGGCGTGGTCAAGCGCCGGCTGTCCTGCCTCAGCCTGTTCTGGCACTTCCTCGACGTGATCTGGATCTGCGTGTTCACTTTTGTCTATCTGCACGGGGTGCTGTGATGTCGCACGCTCATGAACAGGCCGCCCACGGCGGCAAGCACGGGACGCTGTCGTCCTACCTGGCCGGCTTCGGGTTGTCGCTGGTGCTCACGCTGCTGTCCTTCGGCTGCGTGATGACCGGCATGGTGCCGCACCACCTGATCGTGCCGGGCCTGATGGTGTTCTGCGTGGCCCAGGTGCTGGTGCAGCTCGGCTTCTTCCTGCACATGGGCATCGCGCCGGAGCAGCGCGAGAACCTGATGGTGGCCGCTTGCGCGCTGCTGTTCATCGCCATCGTGGTGATCGGTTCGTTGTGGGTGCTGCACAACATGAACGCCTTCATGATGCCGGGGATGGCGCACGGCTGAGGCTCGCGCTCCCGTTGATTTGCTGCCGGCGGCTCCGCGAGGGGCTGCCGGTTTTGTTTGGGTGGCGCTGGCGGCGAAGTAGTTACGCGCGCTGAGGATTGGGTTGCTTCTGCCGCTTGCGGTGGAGGCTGCCCGGGAGGGCAGGAGAGGGGCTTTGCTTTTAACTAACGCGTGTGCGGCATCTAGAGCGGTTTCGCACCCTTGGCGCGGCGCGAGCTACTTTTCTCTTGCGTGGCCAAGAGAAAAGTAGCCAAAAGAGAAGGCCACCCCGGGGCGGCGCTTGCCGGGCGTCCTGCCCGGCAAGTGCGTGAGGCGGAGCCGGGCTTTTCGAGCGGGCTCCTGCCCGCGCGAAAAGGCGGGCCCATCCCTGGGCTCGCCCGCTGCGCGGCCTCTTCGTCCCCACCTCACCGCCGCCCAGGGGTCCCGGAAAAGCAGGCGTGCAACGTGCACGCCAGAAGCAACGGCCAAAGCATCGCATGCTCCTGGTCGTTGTCGCGGTGGTTGTTGCTGTTGTTTCTGCGCGCTGGGAGCGCGCTGCTCTACCCGGGGCCCCTATGGCGCGGCGGGCGGGTGGAGGAAAGTCCGCAGGATGGTCGGCAGGGATGCCGGCCAGTTTTTCGCCGGGACAGGAGTCCCGTCGAAAAACCCCGTAACCCGCCCGCGCACCCGGAAGGCAGGATGCCTGGAAGGCGCGCCATCGGGGTGTCGTTTCCTCTTGGTTACTTCTCCTTTGGACAAGCAAAGGAGAAGTAACTCGGGTGCCCAAAGGGCGCACGAAACCGCTTTGTTTCTCGCGAATAAGTCACGCAACCACCCGTCCCTCACAGGGCGAAACAGGCCGCACAACCGCAATTCCCCATGAATCCAGGCTCCCGCGACATCTCGCGGCGGAGGCCGTCTGCCGCTAGAATGCGTATTTCCAGCACGGCTGCTTTCCATGACCCCCCTGATTTTCGTCACTGGCGGTGTGGTGTCCTCGCTTGGCAAGGGCATCGCCGCGGCGTCGCTGGCCTCCATCCTGGAAGCGCGTGGCCTCTCGGTCACCATGATGAAGCTCGATCCCTACATCAACGTGGATCCGGGCACCATGAGCCCATTCCAGCACGGCGAGGTCTACGTGACCGACGACGGCGCCGAGACCGATCTCGACCTCGGCCATTACGAGCGCTTCGTCCATACCCGGCTCACCGGCAAGAACTCGATCACCACCGGCAAGATCTACGAGTCGGTGATCCGCAAGGAGCGTCGCGGCGATTACCTCGGCGCCACCGTGCAGGTCATCCCGCACATCACCGACGAGATCAAGCACTGCATCCACGAGGCCACCCGCGGCTTCGACGTGGCACTGGTGGAGATCGGCGGCACGGTGGGCGACATCGAGTCGCTGCCATTCCTGGAGGCGATCCGCCAGCTGCGCATCGAGCACGGCCCGGAGAAGTGCCTGTTCATGCACCTCACCCTGGTGCCGTACATCAAGGCCGCCGGCGAGATCAAGACCAAGCCGACCCAGCATTCGGTGAAGGAACTGCGTTCGATCGGTATCCAGCCGGACGTGCTGCTGTGCCGCTGCGAACAGCCGCTGCCGGAGGGCGAGCGGCGCAAGATCGCGCTGTTCACCAACGTGCCGGAGAACGCGGTGATCAGCGCGGTGGACGTGGACGTGATCTACAAGATGCCGCTGTGGCTGCACAGCCAGGGCCTCGACGAGATCGTGGTGAAGAAGCTGGGGCTGGATGCCAAGCCGGCCGATCTGTCCGGCTGGCAGCGCACGGTGGATGCCGTGGTGCACCCGAAGGACGAGGTCAACGTGGCCATCGTCGGCAAGTACGTGGAGCACAAGGACGCCTACAAGTCGCTGGGCGAGGCGCTGCGCCACGGCGGCATCAAGCAGCAGACGCGCGTCAATCTGCAGTGGATCGATTCCGAGCAGGTCGAAGCCGAAGGCGCGGCCAAGGTGCTCGGCGGCATGGATGCGATCCTGGTGCCCGGCGGCTTCGGCAAGCGCGGCTTCGAGGGCAAGGTGCTGGCGGCGAAATACGCCCGCGAGCACGGCGTGCCGTACTTCGGCATCTGCTACGGCATGCATGCGGCGGTGGTGGATTTCGCCCGCCACGTGGCCGGGCTGGCCGATGCCGACTCCAGCGAGAACGAGCGCAACACCGCCAATCCGGTGATCGCGCTGATCACCGAATGGACCACCGCCAGCGGCGAGGTGGAGCAGCGCAGCGATCGCTCGGACCTGGGCGGCACCATGCGCCTGGGCGCGCAGGAATGCCGGCTCAAGGCCGGCACGCTGGCGCGGGAGATGTACGGGCAGGACGTGGTGCGCGAGCGCCACCGTCACCGCTACGAATTCAACAACCGCTATCGCCAGAGCTTCGAGGACCTCGGCCTGGTGATCTCCGGCAAGTCGATGGACGATCTGCTGGTGGAGATCGTCGAGTTGCCGCAGCAGAAGCATCCATGGTTCCTCGGCTGCCAGGCGCATCCGGAATTCACCTCCACGCCGCGCGACGGCCACCCGTTGTTCATCGGCTTCGTGCGGGCCGCGCGCGAGTTCAAGGCCGTGCGCGAGGGCGAGAAGCTGGCCAGGGAGCACGTGGCATGAAAGGTTTTCACTTCCCTGTGACTGGGTTCCGGCCAATCCGTGGCCGGAATGTCGGTGCGGCGGTATCGCTGCAACCCGGAGGGTTGCAGCGATGAAGCTCTGCCATTTCGAAGTCGGTTTGGACAAGCCGCTGTTCCTGATCGCCGGCCCCTGCGTGGTCGAGTCCGAGCAGTTGCAACTGGATACAGCGGGCACGCTGAAGGAGATCACCGGCAGGCTCGGCGTGAACTTCATCTTCAAGTCCAGCTTCGACAAGGCCAACCGCTCCTCCGGCACCAGCTTCCGCGGCCCGGGCATGGAGGAGGGCCTGCGCATCCTCGGCGAGGTGAAGCGCCAGATCGGCGTGCCGGTGCTCACCGACGTGCACGAATACACCCCGTTCGGCGAGGTCGCCGCGGTGGTGGACGTGCTGCAGACGCCGGCCTTCCTGTGCCGGCAGACCGACTTCATCCAGGCCGTGGCGCGCGCCGGCAAGCCGGTGAACATCAAGAAGGGTCAGTTCCTCGCGCCCTGGGACATGAAGAACGTCGTGGACAAGGCCAAGGCCGCGGGCAACGACGACATCCTGGTCTGCGAGCGCGGCGCCAGCTTCGGCTACAACAACCTCGTTTCCGACATGCGCTCGCTGAGCGCGATGCGCGACACGGGTTGCCCGGTGGTGTTCGACGCCACCCATTCGGTGCAATTGCCGGGCGGGCAGGGCACCAGCTCCGGCGGCCAGCGCGAGTTCGTGCCGGTGCTGGCGCGCGCGGCGGTGGCCGCAGGCGTGGCCGGATTGTTCGCCGAGACGCACCCCGATCCGAGCAAGGCGCTCTCCGACGGCCCGAACGCCTGGCCGCTGGGCAAGATGGAAGCGCTGCTGGAAACGCTGCTGGAACTGGATGCCGTGACCAAGCGCCATGGTTTCCTCGAAAACACCTTGTAACGCCGGGACCTGCCCCGGATCGACCCTGAATCACCACTTCTGGATTGGAACCGCATGAGCACTGACATCACCCGCATCCACGCCCGTGAAATCCTCGACTCGCGCGGCAATCCCACGCTGGAAGCCGAAGTCACTTTGGCCGGCGGCGGCTTCGGCCGTGCCGCGGTGCCCAGTGGCGCGTCCACCGGCACCCGCGAGGCGGTGGAGCTGCGTGATGGCGACAAGGCGCGCTACCTCGGCAAGGGCGTGAAGCATGCGGTGGGCAATGTCAACGGCGCGATCGCCAGCGCACTGAAAGGCTTCGATGCGGCGAACCAGGGCGGACTCGACGCCAAGCTGATCCAGCTCGACGGCTCGCCGAACAAGGGCAAGCTGGGCGCCAACGCGCTGCTTGGCGTGTCGATGGCCGCCGCGCACGCGGTGGCGGCGCAACGCAAGCTGCCGCTGTGGCAGTACCTCGCAACGATCAACGGCACCACCGGCCAGCCCGGCGCGCTGCCGGTGCCGATGATGAACATCATCAACGGTGGTGCGCACGCCGACAACAACGTCGACGTGCAGGAGTTCATGGTGCTGCCGGTGGGCGTGCCCAGCTTCGCCGAGGCGCTGCGCGCCGGTGCGGAGATCTTCCACGCGCTGAAGAGCGTGCTGAAGGGCAAGGGCCTGAACACCGCGGTGGGCGACGAGGGCGGCTTCGCGCCGAACCTGCGTTCCAACGTCGAGGCGCTCGATACCATCCTCGAAGCCGTCAACAAGGCCGGCTACAAGGTGGGTAGCGAGATCCTGCTGGGCCTCGACGCGGCCAGCTCCGAATTCTTCAAGGACGGCAAGTACGATCTGGAGGGCGAGGGCAAGATCTACACCCCGGCGCAATGGGTGGACGTGCTGGCCGGCTGGACCAGGCAGTACCCGATTGTCACCATCGAGGATGGCATGGCGGAAGGCGACTGGGACGGCTGGAAGCTGCTCACCGACACCATCGGCAAGAACACCCAGGTGGTGGGCGACGACCTGTTCGTCACCAATCCGGCGATCTTCAAGGAAGGCATCGACAAGCACATCGCCAACGCGATCCTGATCAAGGTCAACCAGATCGGCACGCTGTCCGAGACGCTGGAGGCCATCGCGATGGCCGACGCGGCGAAGTACGCGGCGATCGTCTCGCACCGCTCGGGCGAGACCGAGGACACCACCATCGCCGACATCGCGGTCGCCACCACCGCCACCCAGATCAAGACCGGCTCGCTGTGCCGCACCGACCGCGTGGCGAAGTACAACCAGTTGCTGCGCATCGAGGAAGCGCTGGGCTCGGCGGCGCGCTATGCCGGACGCGGGGCGTTCGTGAGCCTCGACCATCTGCCCGGCTGATCCGGCGCGCCCGGCCCATGCTGCGCTGGATCGCCCTGGTCCTGGTCCTGCTGCTGATCGGACTGCAGCTGAAGCTGTGGTCCGCGCACGGCGGCGTGCACGAGGTGGATGCTTTGCGCGTGTCGATCAAGAAGCAGACCGACGAGAACGCCCGCCTGCAGCAGCGCAACCAGGCGTTGGCCGCCGACGTGTCGGACCTCAAGCACGGCGACCAGGCGATCGAGGCGCGCGCACGCACCGAACTGGGCCTGATCAAGCCCGGCGAGACGTTCTACCAGGTCGACAACCAGCCCGCGGGCGCCAGCAGCACGCTGCCCCTGCCGCCGCCGGCCCGGCCTGGCGGCGCCACCGGTGGCGTCGTCAAATGAACACGGCCTTGTGGTGCGTGGTGCCAGCCGCCGGTCGCGGCACGCGGATGGGTGCGGACTGCCCCAAGCAATACCTGCCGCTGGCTGGTCGGCCACTGATCGCGCACACGCTGGAGCGGCTGGCTGCGCACCCGCTCATCGCCGGCTTGATGGTGGTGCTGGGCGCGAAGGATGAGCACTGGTCCGGCAGCACGACCCTGCATGGCAAGCCGGTGCGCACCGCGATCGGCGGCATCGAGCGCAGCGACTCGGTGCTGGCGGGCCTGCAGGCCTTGCCGCCCGGGGTAGGCGAGGCCGACTTCGTGCTGGTGCACGATGCCGCGCGCCCCTGCGTGCGCGAAGCCGACATCGCACGCTTGATCGAACAGGCCGCGCAGGCGGACGGCGGCCTGCTCGGTGCGCCGCTGCGCGACACGCTCAAGCGCGCGGGCGACGACGGGCGCAGCCTCGCCACCGAGCCGCGCGAGCAGCGCTGGCGGGCCTTCACGCCGCAGATGTTCCGCCGCGGCGAGCTCACCGCGGCGCTGCGAGCGGTGGCGCTCGAAGGGCGATCGGTCAGCGACGAGGCGATGGCGATGGAACTGGCCGGCTTCCGGCCATTGCTGGTCGAAGGGGCCGAGGACAACATCAAGGTGACCACGGCGGCGGACCTCGCGCTGGCCGAATTCCTGCTGGCGAGAACCGCATGACTTTCCGCATCGGCAACGGCTTCGACGTGCATGCCTTCGGCACGGGTGACCACGTCACCCTGGGCGGCGCGCGCATCCCCCACGCCCGCGGCCTCGTCGCGCACTCCGACGGCGACGTGGTGATCCACGCCCTGTGCGACGCGATCTTCGGTGCGTTGGCGCTGGGCGACATCGGCAGGCACTTTCCGCCCTCGGACGAACGCTGGCGCGACGCCGACAGCCGCCAGTTCCTGCGCCACGCGGCCCTGCTTATGACACAACACGGCTACGCGCTGGGCAATGCCGACATCACCGTGATCTGCGAATCGCCCAAGGTCGGCCCGCACGCACAGGCCATGCGCGAGAACCTCGCCGCCGACCTCGAATGCGAACTTGGCCGCATCAGCGTCAAGGCCACCACCACCGAAAAGCTGGGCTTTGCCGGCCGTGGCGAAGGCATTGCGGCCCAGGCCTGCGTGCTGCTGGAGCGTTGCTGAAACCATGTCCGCTACTGAATTGCCGTTTGCCCACGGCGCCACACCGCCGTTGACGGGGCGCCTGCGCAGTACCGATGAAGATTTCCTCGTTGAGGAAATCTTGGGCTACGATGCCGACGGCAGCGGCGAGCACGCGCTGCTGTGGGTGGAGAAGCGCGGCGCGAACACCGACTGGGTGGCGCGCGAACTGGCGAAGTTCGCCGGCGTGCCGCCGCTGGCGGTGGGCTATGCGGGCCTGAAGGATCGCCATGCGGTGACCCGGCAGGCGTTCTCGGTGCAATTGGCGGGCAAGCCCGACCTGGACTGGTCCGTGTTTCCGCATGCGGAAGTGAAGGTGCTGGCCGCCACGCGCCACGGTCGCAAACTCAAGCGTGGTGCGCTGCGTGGCAACCGCTTCGTGCTGGTGCTGCGCGAGGCGCGGGGTGGGCGCGAACGCACCGAACAGGTGCTGGCCGCGATCGCCGCGCACGGCGTACCGAACTACTTCGGGGAGCAGCGCTTCGGCCGCGAAGGCGGCAACCTGGAACAGGCGCGGGCGATGTTCGCGGGACGCCGGGTGGATCGCGACAAGCGCGGTTTCCTGCTTTCCGCCGCGCGTTCGCAGATCTTCAACAGCGTGCTTGCCGCCCGCGTCGAGCGTGGCACGTGGGATGCGCCGCTGGATGGCGAAATCTGGTCGCTGGCCGGTTCGCGTTCGTGGTTCGGGCCGGAACCGTACACGGAAGTGCTGGCGCAGCGCCTCGCCAGCGGCGACATTCATCCCTCGGGTCCGCTGTGGGGGCAGGGCGAACCGCCCAGCACGGGCGAGGCGGGCGCGCTGGAACGGGAAGTCGCTGCCGCTCACGCCGATCTCGCCGAAGGCATTGCTGCCGCGCGCATGGACCAGGAGCGCCGCCCGTTGCGCCTGATGCCGAAAGACCTGCGCTGGCGCTGGCTGGCGGACGATGCGCTGGAGCTGTCGTTCGAGCTGCCGGCGGGGGCGTATGCGACCGTGGTGGCGCGGGAGATTGCGGCTTCGTCGTAGTCCGCTGGATGGCGTCCGTCAGTCGAGAGCAACTGCGCCGTGCTTGATTGATCCCCGAAGTGCATCCTGCACTTTGGAGATTCTCCCTGCGCTCGCGCAGGGCTCCGGCCGACTGGCACGTAGTGCCAGTCGGCCGTTGGGCCATCCATGGCCCAAGCGTGCTCCTCAGTTCCTGAGGAGCACCACCACGGCCCCGGTACCGCCCTGCGCCGGCCGTGCCGAAGCAAACGCGATCACATCGTCGCGCCGGCGCAGCAGGCGGTCGGTGAGCGCCTTCAGCACCGGGCCGGCGGCCTTCGAACGCAGCCCCTTGCCGTGGATGATGCGCACGCAGCGCAGCCCGCGCTGGCGTGCCTCGGCGAGGAAGGTCGCGATGGAGGCTTGGGCGGCGGCGGCGTTCATCTGGTGCAGGTCGGTCTCGTCCTGCACGCTGAACTGGCCGCGCTTGAGCTGACGCAGCAGCTTCGGCGGATAACCCTCGCGCAGGTAGCCCAGTTCCTCGCCCACCTCGAGCGCAGCCGGGTCGAAGGCCATATCAAGCAGCTCGCCGGGTACGGCGGCTTCGTCCGCTTCCAGCATGCGCGGAAGCGGCTGGGGCCTGGGTACGGCTGGCGGTGCTTCGACGGGATCGATCCGGCGCACTTCGCCGATCGCTTCGCGAAACAGGCGGGTGTCGTCGCTGCTGACCGGGGCGGCTTTTCGGTGCTTCATCGCGGCATCGTAGCGAAGGACGGATCAAACTGTGCGGGGTACGCTGGTACCACGGCAGCCGTGGCTGCGGCGACGTTTCCGTTCATGGCCGAAGGAGTAAAGACATGAAAGTAGGCATCATCGGTTCGGGTGCGGTGGCGCAATCGCTGGGTGCGGGCTTTCTCAAGCATGGTCACGACGTCATGCTGGGGACGCGCTCGCCGGAAAAGCTCGACGCCTGGCGCAGGGATCATTCGCAAGCCGTGGTGGGCAGCATGGCCGCAGCGGCCGAACACGGCGAGGTGGTGGTGCTGGCGGTCAAGGGCACGGTGGCGCTGGATGCCTTGCAGGCAGCCGGTACGGCGAACCTTGGTGGCAAGTTGGTGATTGACGCGACCAACCCCATCGCCGATGCGCCGCCGGTCAACGGCGTGCTGCGCTTCTTCACTACGCTGGACGATTCGCTGATGGAACGCCTGCAAAAAGCGGTGCCGGCGGCCCGTTTCGTCAAGGCGTTCAATTCGGTAGGCAGCGCCTTCATGGTCGATCCTCGTTTCGAGGGCGGCAAACCGAGCATGTTCATCTGCGGCAACGATGAATCGGCAAAACGGACCGTGCAGGGCATCCTTGAGGATTTCGGCTGGGACGTACAGGACATGGGCATGATCGAGGCGGCGCGCGCGATCGAACCGATGTGCATGCTGTGGTGCATTCCCGGCCTGTTGCGCAACGAATGGTCGCATGCGTTCAAATTGCTCAAGGCTTGAGCACGAATCCCGGCTTTTGCATGAAACCGGGGCTTCGCTCCGGTAGACTCGGTGGATGAAAACGGCGTCAGGGATACCCGTGAAGGGTGCGCCGCGAAGGGCTTCCACTGGATCAGCATGCGAGTTCTTGTCAGCAACGACGATGGCGTGGATGCGAAAGGCATCCACGTGCTTGCCGGGCGTCTCGGCGAAGTGGGCGAGGTGACGGTGGTGGCGCCCGACCGTGACCGCTCCGGCGCCAGCAATTCGCTGACCCTGGACGCGCCGCTGCGCGTGCTGCACATGGAGGATGGCCGCTACCGCGTGGCCGGCACGCCGACCGATTGCGTGCACCTGGCGCTGTCCGGCCTGCTGGCGGAGGAACCCGACATCGTGGTGTCGGGCATCAACAACTCGGCCAACCTCGGCGACGACGTGATCTATTCCGGCACGGTGTCGGCGGCGATGGAAGGACGCTTCCTCGGCCTGCCGGCGATCGCCGTGTCGCTGGTCAGCCACGACCATCGCGGCACGCATTACGATTCGGCGGCGAATGCGGTGCTGCTGCTGATGCGCCGGCTGCTGGTCGATCCGCTGCCGGCCGACACCATCCTCAATGTCAACGTGCCGGACCGGCCGTGGGCGGAGATCCGCGGCTTCGAGGTCACCCGGCTGGGCCGCCGTCATCGTGCGGCGCCGTGCATCGCGCAGACCGATCCGCGCGGCCGTCCGGTGTGGTGGATCGGCCCGGCGGGCGAGGTGGACGACGCCGGCCCGGGTACGGATTTCGACGCGGTGCGGCGCGGCTACGTCTCGGTGACGCCGATCCACGTCGACCTCACCCGCTTCCAGGCGCTGGAGAAGGTCAGCAGCTGGATGCAGACGCTCAGCGACGACATGGCCGCCCCCGGCCACAAGGCGGCCTGAGCGATGAACATGCATGCGCTGCCTCCCGCGGCACTGAAAGGCGAGGGCATGACCTCGCAGCGCGCGCGCGACCGCCTCGCCACCCAGCTCAAGGAAAGCGGCATCCGCGACCCGCGGGTGATCGACGTGATCCGCAACGTGCCGCGCCACCATTTCATCGACCAGGCGCTGCACTCGCGCGCCTACGAGAACACCGCGCTGCCGATCGGCCACGGCCAGACCATCTCGCAACCCTGGGTGGTGGCGCGGATGACCGAGGCACTGCTCGAACACTTCGACGCGCGCAAGGAAAAGCCCGGCCGGGTGCTGGAGATCGGCACCGGCTCCGGCTACCAGGCGGTGGTGCTGGCCGCGCTGGTGGAGCAGGTCTACACCGTGGAGCGCATCGAGGAGCTGCTGCGCCAGGCGCGCCGCCGTTTCCGCCAGCTGGGCCTCGCCAACATCCGTTCGCGCTACGACGACGGCAAGCTGGGCTGGGCCGACGAAGCGCCGTTCGACGCGATCATCCTCACCGCCGCGGGCGACACCATTCCCAGCCGCATCCTCGAACAGCTCAGCCCCGCCGGCGCGCTGGTGGCCCCGGTGGGCTCGCCCAGCAGCCAGGTGCTGATCCGCCTGCGCGGCGACGGGCAGGGCGACTTCGTCCAGGAAGAACTCGGCGCGGTGAGCTTCGTGCCGCTGCTCGGCGGCATCGGCTGATGCGTACCGCAAAGGAAATCCCTTAGATGCGCCTGTTCGGCAAGCTCTATGCCCGCGCCCTGGTGTGGGCACGCCATCCGCACGCGATCCGCTACCTGTGCGCGCTCAGTTTCTTCGAGGCCTTCATCTTCCCGATCATGCCGGAGGTGATGCTGGCGCCGATGATGCTGGGCAAGCGGCATCGGGCGTTCTTCTACGCCAACCTCAGCCTTGCGTTCTCGCTGCTGGGCTCGCTGGTCGGTTACGCGCTGGGGCACTGGGCGTTCGAGGCGCTGAAGCCGCTGCTGGACACGCTGCACCTGCTGGCGCCGATCGACCAGGGCGTGGCTAGCCTGCGTACGCAGATGGCGGAGCATCGCTGGGGGCTTTACGGCGTGCTGATCCTCGCCGCGCTGCAGCCGGTGGTGCCGATGAAATTCGTGACCTGGGCCTCGGGCATCGTCGGCGTGCCGGTGCTGCCATTCCTCGGCTGCGTGGCGCTGGGGCGCGGCAAGCGCGTGTGGCTGCTCGCGCTGCTGATCTGGCTGTTCGGCGAGCGCGCCGAACACTTGCTGCACAAGTACATCGAGTGGATCGGCTGGATCGTGCTGGTGCTGCTGGGCCTGCTGCTGGCATGGTGGATCTGGCGGCATTGAGCCTCGTGGGCACGCCGTGCGTCGCATGAAAAAACAGGGGGGCCTCGTTATGCTGGCGCGCATGAATCGACACCTCGCTCCGTGGCTGCTCGCCGTCGCCTTGCTGGCGCTGTCCGCCTGCAGCACCGTGGTGGTGGAGCCGGCCACGGGCCAAGGCGGTCGCCATGCCATCCCGGTTGTGGTGCACACGCCGGTACCCGGCGGCAGCTACGCGGTGGTGCGTGGCGACACCCTGTATTCGATCGCCTTCCGCAAGGGCGTGGACTTCCGCGACCTGGCGAAATGGAACGGCATCGCCGCACCCTACACGATCTGGCCGGGCCAGCATTTGCGCCTGTCGTCGCCACCGGGCGGCGTGCCGAGCTCGCACGCAGCCGTGGCCACGACGGAAAAGACGAAACCGATGCCCGCGGCTGCGGCTCCGGCGGCTCCCGTGTTCGAGAGTGTGCCGGCACCGGCTTCGGCGCCGCCGGCGAGCCCCCATGCATCGACCGCGACCGGGTCGGCTACCGCCCAGACCGTGCATGCGCCGACCGTCGCAACCGCGCCGGCCACGGCCGTGAGCACCGAGGTGCCGGTGGCGGGAGAGCCGAAGGCGGCCGTGCCGCCGCCGGCCCCGGCGGTGGCGAGCGGCGGATCGCGCGCGGCGGGCGGCGTGAGTTGGCACTGGCCGGCGGACGGCCAGATCATCAAGCGTTTCACACCGGGCGACGCGGTGCCGGGCATCGAGATCGCCGGCAAGGCGGGCGATCCGGTGCGCGCTGCGGCCGATGGCGTGGTGGTGTACAGCGGCAACGGCCTGGTCGGCTACGGCGAGCTGGTCATCATCAAGCACAACGACAGCCTGCTGTCGGCCTACGGGCACAACAGCAAGCGGTTGGTGAAGGAAGGCCAGCGCGTCAGCGCCGGGCAGCAGATCGCCGAGATGGGCTCCAGCGGCGCCTCGCGCGTCGAGCTGGGCTTCCAGATCCGCAAGGACGGCAACCCGGTCGATCCGCTCAACTACCTGCCGGCGAAGTAGCGATCCATGGATGGATCGCTCGTCAGGCAATCACTTTCGTGATTGTCTGACGGAGCCGAGCCGGGCTTGCCCGGCTCGGCGAGTCGGGAAAGTGCAGGAGCACTTTCCTGACCATCAAGCCAAGACTGTTCAAGCTGTTTGTCACGCCGCGCTTGATTCTCGCCGTGTCAGGCCGGCAGCATGAAGGCGGCCACCACATGCCGGCCCTCGCCGGCCAGCAGGTTGTAGGTGCGCGCGGCGGCGGCGTTGTCCATCACCTCGACGCCGACGCCCTTGCGCAGGAAGCCGGCCATGAAGGCGGCGGCGGGAAACGTCTGGCGCGCGCCCGTGCCCAGCAGCACCAGTTCCGGCTGCAGGGCAAGCAGGGTCTCGACATGTTCGGCATCGAGTGCACCGGCCGCATGCACCGGCCAGTGCTCGACCACGCGGTCGGGTGCCAGCAGGAAACTGTCGGTGAGCTCGCGGTCGATCAGGGTGATGCCATGTTCGCCGACCCGGCGCACGAACAGATAACCCTCGGGGCGGTCGAGCGCGAGGTCCATCAGCGGGGGAGCGCGATCTTCGGTTCGTCGGCGTTGCGGCGGAACAGCACGGCGACGTGGCCGATCTGCTGCACCGCCTCGGCGCCGGTGCCGGTCAGCAAGGTGACGAGTTGGGCCTGGCGCTCCTCCTTGTCGCCGCCGGAGAGCTTCACCTTGACCAACTCGTGGATCTCCAGCGCCTGGCCGAGCTCCTTGACCACGGCATCACTGGCGCCCTTGTTGCCGAGCAGAACGACGGGGTTCAGGCCATGGGAAAGGCTGCGCAGGTAACGGATCTGCGAGGGGGAGAGGGCCATGCGGCGGCTTCGATTCGCGGGGAGTGAGCGGCAAAGGGTATCATGCGCCCCGATTCCCCTGCAGTGATGCTGTCCCATGAGCCGCAGCAAGAGCAGCGCCGGCTGGCTGCGCGAACATTTCAGCGACGTCTACGTGAAGAAGGCGCAGGCCGAGGGCGTGCGCTCGCGCGCGGTCTACAAGCTGGAGGAGCTGATCGACCGCGACCGCCTGCTGAAACCCGGCATGACCGTGGTGGATCTTGGCGCGGCGCCGGGTGGCTGGTCGCAACTGGTGCGCCAGCGGCTGGGCGACAGCGGCAAGGTGTTTGCGCTGGACATCCTGCCGATGCAGGGCATTGCCGGGGTGGATTTCCTCGAGGGCGACTTCCGCGAGGAAAGCGTGCTGCGGGCGCTGGAGGCGCGGCTGGCCGGGCAGCCGGTCGATCTTGTACTGTCCGACATGGCCCCCAATATGAGTGGTGTGGCGCTGGCCGACCAGATCCGTGCGATGGATCTGGCCGAGTTAGCGCTGGATTTCTCCCGGCAGTGGCTGAAACCGGGCGGCGCGTTCCTGATCAAGCTGTTCCAGGGCGCCGGCTTCGACGATTACATTCGCAGCTTGCGCACGGACTTCTCGCGCGTGACGATGCGTAAACCAAAGGCCTCGCGCGCACGTTCGCGCGAGGTGTACGCACTGGCGACCGGCCGCAAGGCCGTCACGGCGCAACCGGGCGGGAACCGCGCATGAACGAAACAGCAAAAAACGTGTTGCTCTGGGTCATCATCGCGGTGGTGTTGTTCACCGTGTTCCAGAGCTTCAACCCGCACGGCGCCGGGTCGTCGAACATGGCCTACTCGAGCTTCGTGCAGAGCGTGGCCAACGGCAACGTCTCCAGCGCCGTGATCAGCGCCGACTCGCCGCCCGCCATCAGCGGCAAGCTGAAGGACGGTTCGAGCTACCGCACAGTGGCGCCGATGCTGGGCTTCTCCACCAACCAGGTGGTGAAGCAGATGCAGGACAAGGGCGTGGAAGTGCGCCAGGACCCGGCCGAGGGCTTCTCGCTGCTGGGCCTGCTGGTGAGCTGGTTGCCGGTGCTGCTGATCGTGGGCGTGTTCATCTGGTTCATGCGCCAGATGCAGTCCGGCGGCGGCGGGCGCGGTGCGATGAGCTTCGGCCGTTCGCGAGCCAAGCTGCAGGGCGAGGACCAGATCAAGATCAACTTCAGTGACGTAGCCGGCTGTGACGAAGCCAAGGAGGAAGTCGGCGAGCTGGTCGAGTTCCTGCGCGATCCGTCCAAGTTCCAGAAGTTGGGCGGCAAGATCCCGCGCGGCGTGCTGATGGTGGGGCCGCCCGGCACCGGCAAGACCCTGCTGGCCAAGGCCATCGCGGGCGAGGCCAAGGTGCCGTTCTTCTCGATCTCCGGCTCGGACTTCGTGGAGATGTTCGTCGGCGTGGGTGCCAGCCGCGTGCGCGACATGTTCGAGCAGGCGAAGAAGCACGCACCCTGCATCATCTTCATCGACGAGATCGATGCGGTCGGCCGGCATCGCGGTGCCGGCCTCGGCGGCGGTCACGACGAACGCGAGCAGACCTTGAACCAGCTGCTGGTGGAGATGGACGGTTTCGAGGGCAGCGAGGGTATCATCGTGATCGCCGCGACGAACCGCCCCGACGTGCTCGATCCCGCGTTGCTGCGTCCGGGTCGCTTCGATCGCCAGGTGGTGGTGGGCCTGCCGGACGTTCGCGGTCGCGAGCAGATCCTCAAGGTGCACATGCGCAAGGTGCCGATCGCCAGCGACGTCGACGCAATGACCATCGCGCGCGGCACGCCGGGCTTCTCCGGCGCCGACCTCGCCAACCTGGTCAACGAAGCCGCGCTGTTCGCCGCGCGCGAGAACGCACGCGAGGTGCGCATGGTCCATCTGGACAAGGCGCGCGACAAGATCCTGATGGGCGCTGAACGCCGTTCGATGGCGATGAGCGAGGACGAGAAGAAGCTCACTGCCTACCACGAGGCTGGCCATGCCATCGTCGGTCGCCTGGTGCCCGAGCACGACCCGGTCTACAAGGTCACCATCATCCCGCGTGGTCGCGCGCTGGGCGTCACCATGTACCTGCCTGAGGGCGACAAGTACAGCATGAACAAGGTGGCGATCGAGTCGCAGCTGTGCTCGCTGTACGGCGGCCGTGTGGCCGAGGAGCTGATCTTCGGCACCGACAAGGTCACCACCGGCGCATCGAACGACATCGAGCGGGCCACCAAGATGGCGCGCAACATGGCCACCAAG
>Ga0207702_10000452_pt1 | contig 46403 bp, 28 predicted proteins | sample KBSCornC62_FD_184302 | JGI IMG/M metagenome (GOLD analysis project Ga0207702, IMG submission 184302) | Corn rhizosphere microbial communities from Kellogg Biological Station, Michigan, USA - KBS Corn C6-2 (SPAdes) (version 2) | ecosystem: Host-associated > Plants > Roots > Rhizosphere > Soil ... | reverse complement strand
CGAGAAACATACCAATGCCTGCTCCGGAAATCATCACGCCAAGATGTCTCAACGCTGCCGGCAACTGCTCTTTGGTTATTCCAAGTTTCATAAGCGTGAAGTGGCCTAACGAAAAAAGCTGAGCCACCGCCGACTCGCGGCGTGAACCGCGAAAGCGGAACGGCCAGCGCCAACGGCGGTTGGGTCAGCTGTTGGGTATTTCACAACGTTCCGTATGGGTTAAATATGACGATTCCAAGGAGAGGAATAGTCGTCGGAAGCTGATTCCAGTCAATCCCAAAACCTTGGGTGAACACCTCCTGTTGAAACGCATCGAAGCAGACCTATCCCAGCCAGAAGTAGCCCAAAAGGCGGGTGTTTCAGTGCGGACGGTGCGGAAGTGGGAACACGGCATCGTATGCCCTACCGAAGGCCATTGGCAGGTGCTAAAGGAGATTCTGCGCTTGGATTCCTCATTCCCTAAAGACTGAAACCCATCGTCAGAGTGGTGTGTTGGGTTTTACACAGTCAAAAAAAGAAAAAGAAGTATTCGTCTGTTTTTTGACCGGTCAAAGCTCTTCATTTCAATCTCCCCTCCGGCGAATGATCTGAAAAGCTAATTTAATCTAAATCATTGCAAATGTATGAATCCAGCCTTGACACTTAAATAGCCAATAATCTATAACGTGTGTAGTTCTTTGAATCACCACACCATTAGTTGTGTGGTGTAAGGTGAACAAGTGCCCCACGCCACGGCTGGGGAGAATAGGGAAGCGGGTGTAAATCCCGCACGGTAGCGCCGCTGTAACGAGTGACGAAATGCCAGAAAGCCACTGACCTCACGGTTGGTAAGGCCGGCAAAGTAGAACGATCTCGAAGTCAGAAGACCTGCTTGTTCATGCTCATCAAGTCCCGCGTCTTGTGATGCGGGCAACGGTCTCGCCAAAGACCGGATGAGGGAAAAGTCGAGCTTGTCATTTTTCAGCCCGCCTTCACTCCCTCGTGAGTGGATGTGGGATTTTTTATGCCCGCGTGTCGCGCACGAGTGATTTCCCTCCAGATTAAAAGCGGCGTGGCAGCCGTAAAAAATAAAATTACTCGATATGCTACAACTCGACAGCCAGCTACAACTGGTGCAACCCGACCCGCTGCAACGACAAACTTTTTCCGTCCGCAAACGCGATGACCGCGTCGTGCCGTTTGACGAGACCCGCATCCAGCTCGCCATCGAAGCCGCCTTCAAAGCGGATGCCGGGATTCATGACGATCAACCACTGCCGGCTGCCGCCCAAAGCAATGTCATTCGTGTCGCCAACGCCGTGATTCAAGCCGCCATCGCTCGCGCCGCGAAAGGCGATGCGCTGGAAATTGAGTTCATCCAGGACTTGGTGGAGACCAAGCTCATGGAGGCCGGGCATCACAGCATTGCCCGGCGCTACATCCTCTATCGCGAGGATCGGCGCAAGGCTCGCGCATTGCGCGGCGATCGCACCGTCGAAGGCACGCCGCAGGCGCAATTATTTGTCACGTTGCCCGACCAGAATCGTGAGTTGCTCGACCCGCAACGCATTCGCCGCCGCCTCATCAGTGCGTGTCGCGGCATGGAGGAAAATTGTTCGGCGCGCAACCTCGCGGATGAAACCCTCAAGAATCTCTACGACGGTGTGAAGCCGGATGAGATTGAACAGGCGATGATTTTCGCCGCGCGTTCCCGCATCGAGCGCGAGCCAGACTACACCTTCGTCGCCGCGCGTTTGTTGCTGCGGAAAATTTATCGCGAAGCATTGCCGGCATTCAACACGTCCACGGAACTGGCCGGCCAGCATCGCGATCATTTTCCGGACTACGTCGCCCGTGGCGTGGAAGTCAAACGGCTAACGCCGGAACTGCTCACGTTCGATCTGCCGAAACTCGCCGCCGCGCTCCGGCTCGACCGCGACCAGCAGTTCACTTACATGGGCGCACAGACGCTTTACGACCGTTACCTGATTCATCACGAGGGTCGGCGGCTGGAAACGGTGCAGTATTTCTGGATGCGCGTGGCGATGGGACTCGCCATCAACGAAGGTGAAACGAAAAACGAACGCGCGATTGAGTTTTACGAAGTTCTCTCGACGTTCCATTTCGTCAGCAGCACACCGACCTTGTTCAACGCCGGCACGCTCCATCCGCAGTTGAGCTCATGCTATTTGAGCACGGTGATGGACGACCTTGATCACATCTTCAAAGTCATCGGCGACGATGCGAAGTTGTCGAAGTGGGCGGGCGGTTTGGGTAACGATTGGTCAAACATCCGCGCCACCGGCGGCCATATCAAAGGCACGAACGGCACGAGCCAGGGCGTGATTCCGTTTCTGAAAGTGGCGAATGACACTGCCGTGGCCGTGAATCAAGGCGGCAAGCGCAAGGGCGCAATGTGCGCATATCTCGAAACGTGGCATCTCGACATCGAGGATTTTCTGGAGCTGCGTAAGAACACCGGCGACGAACGCCGTCGCACGCATGACATGAACACGGCGAACTGGATTCCCGACCTGTTCATGCAACGCGTGAAGGCGAATGCGCACTGGACATTGTTCAGTCCAAATGACACGCCGGATTTGCACGACTTGTTTGGCCGCGCCTTTGCGCAGCGTTACGAGGAATACGAGCGGCTGGCGGATGCCGGAAAAATAAAACTCTTCAAGCGCGTCGAGGCCGTCGCGCTCTGGCGCAAGATGCTGACGATGCTGTTCGAGACCGGCCATCCGTGGATCACGTTCAAAGATCCGTCGAACATCCGTTCGCCACAAACCCATGTTGGCGTCGTCCACAGTTCCAATCTGTGCACGGAAATTTTGCTCAACACATCCGCCGATGAAACGGCGGTTTGCAATCTGGGCTCGATCAATCTTGCCTCGCATTGCAACGACAGTGGGCTCAATGGCGATCTGGTGGCGCGAACCATCCGCACAGCGATGCGCATGTTGGACAACGTGATTGACATCAATTTCTATCCGACGATTGAAGCGCGGAACTCAAACTTGAAGCATCGCCCCGTCGGTCTTGGCTTAATGGGTTTTCAGGATGCGCTCTACAAGCTTCGTCTGCCTTACGCGAGTGAAGCCGCCGTGGAATTCGCCGATCGCAGCATGGAGCTGATTTCATATCACGCCTTGCTCGCCTCCGCTGAGCTGGCCAAAGAACGCGGCGCATACTCGACGTTCAAAGGCTCGAAGTGGGATCAAGGTTTGCTGCCGCTTGACACGATTGAATTGCTCGCGCAGGAACGCGGTTCGCTCGACATGGATCGCGCGGCGAAACTGGACTGGTCGTCGGTGCGCGACGCCATTCGCCAGCACGGACTGCGAAATTCCAACACGATGGCCATCGCGCCGACCGCGACGATCTCGAACATCGTCGGCGTCGGCCAGTCCATCGAGCCGACCTACAAACATCTATTCGCTAAGGCGAACTTGAGCGGCGATTTCACCACGGCAAATAATTACCTCGTTGCGGACTTGAAGCGGCTGGGTTTGTGGGACGACGAAATGCTGGATGACTTGAAGTATTACGACGGGTTGATCCAGGAGATCGAGCGCATCCCGGCCGAGTTGAAGGAGCTTTATCGCACCGCCTTCGAGATTGAACCGCGCTGGCTCATCGAGTGCGCGAGCCGGCGGCAGAAGTGGATTGATATGGGCCAGTCGCTCAATCTCTATCTCGCGCAGCCCAACGGAAAACAATTGAGCGAGATGTATCAGCTCGCGTGGGAAATGGGCCTCAAGACGACTTATTATCTCCGCTCGCTCGCCGCGACGCAGATTGAGAAATCCACGACCGACACAAACCGTCGCGGCCTGCAACCGCGTTGGATGAAAAATAAATCCGCCAGCGCTGATGTCGCCGTGCGCCGGGAATTCACCGCCGAAGAAAAGAACGCCTGTTCCATCGAAGCCATGCGCAACGGTGGCGAATGCGAGGCGTGCCAGTAAATCCGCCACCAACTATCAACTAAACACTATCAATTCTTTTACCATGTCCTGCTGCAATACCACCACCGAACGTCCGACGAACCATGATCTCACCAAACGCGTCAACGCCGAAGACAAACGGCTGTTGAACTGCCGCGCGGTGGATGTCAACCAACTCATGCCGCTCAAATACAAATGGGCGTGGGAACATTATCTGAACGGCTGCGCAAATCATTGGATGCCCACCGAAGTGCCAATGCAAAAGGACATCGAGCTTTGGAAGTCCAACAAGCTCACCGCGGATGAACGCCAAGTCATCATGCGCAATCTTGGTTTTTTCAGCACTGCTGAGAGCTTGGTCGGCAACAACATCGTGCTCGCGATCTTCAAGCACATCACGAATCCCGAAGCGCGGCAATATCTGCTCCGGCAATCGTTCGAGGAGGCGATCCATACGCACACCTTCCACTACATTTGCGAATCGCTGGCGCTCGACGAACGCGAAGTGTTCAACATGTATCACGAGGTGAATTCCATCCGTGACAAGGACGCCTTCGAGATGAAGCTGACCAGCGACATTCTTGAACCCGGGTTCAGCACCGACACGGTTGCCGGGATGCAACGCTTAGTCAAAAACCTCGTCGGCTTTTACGTCATCATGGAAGGCATCTTCTTTTACAGCGGTTTCGTGATGATACTGTCGTTCCACCGCCAGAACCGCATGACCGGCGTGGGCGAGCAGTTTCAATACATCCTGCGCGATGAAACGATTCACCTGAACTTCGGCATTGATCTCATCAACGGCATCAAGGCGGAGAACCCAGAGATTTGGACGGCGGAGTTTCAGGCGGAACTGCAGGACCTCATCGGCCAGGCCGTCGAGCTGGAAATCGCCTACGCGGAAGACTGTCTGCCGCGCGGCATTCTCGGCTTGAACGCCGGGATGTTCCGCGAATACGTCCAGCACATCGCGGACCGACGCTTCGAGCGCATCGGACTGCCGGTGAAATTCGGTGCGAAGAACCCCTTTCCGTGGATGAGCGAGACGATTGACCTCGGCAAAGAGAAAAACTTTTTTGAGACCCGCGTCACGGAATACCAGACCGGCGGTTCGCTGGCGTGGTAGTTATCTGTTTATCGTTCACGCAGTGCTGCGATTTCACATGGCTTTACAGTTGCTTGTATGGCTGGCCATTAGCTCAAAATCGAAAGATTGTTCCATTAACTTGTGGAATGGCTTCATTATTGATGCTCTTGAATAGTGGGTGATGTGTCCACGAATGCAGCGCCAAGTCCACATTATGGGCAGTTTGAAACTTGGGGATGTTGGCCAACGTCAGCTATCGAATATGAACCATACGGATACCATCATTGTCTGGGTTGCAAGCTTGTTGCAATTAAGCGTGGCATGCTATGCCATGCGTTTGAACCGGCATTTTGGAACGGCGCGCGTCGGTTGGTCGCTATTCAGCGCCTTTGCGCTGCTGGCCTTGCTTCACCTCATCCAATCGTCAGAGTTGCTGGTTCCGGGCAACGAAATCGGCATAAAGATCGAAGTGGTTTACTCGCTCACCTCGCTCTTGCTATTGATCGGCCTGGCCCACATCGAAACGATGTTCAAGGAACGTCAGCGGGCGGAACAGCAGGCGCAGAAAATGGAGGTGATCGGTCAATTGACCGAAGGTGTGGCGCATGATTTCAACAACATGCTGGCCGTCATCCAAGGCAATGTCAGCCTCTTGACATTAACGCAACATGATCCGGAAGCCGTCGAAGAGTTGAATCAAATTTCATTTGCGGTAAAGCGTTCGGTCACGCTCATCCAGCAATTGCTCACCTTCGGCCGTGGGCGTTCAATGCAAACTGCGCCTGTGGATTTGAATGAGGTCATTGAGAACCTAACCCAAATGCTGAGTCGCCTGATCAAACAAAGTATCACCTTGCAAAATGTTCTAGCCCCGAACCTGCCACCCATTTCGGGAGATGTCGGCATGATGGAACAGGTGATCATGAATCTGGCCGTCAATGCGCGGGATGCGATGCCGGACGGTGGCAAGATAATCCTCGAAACTTCCATCGTTCAGGTGGACTCTGCCCATGCCAAGCGCCAGCGAGGAGCAAGGGTCGGAGAATTTGTCTGTCTGCGGGTAAGTGATACGGGGAGCGGCATACCGCCCGGCGTGTTGGCACATATTTTCGAACCTTTTTTCACGACCAAGGATGTCGGCAAGGGCACGGGTCTTGGCCTGGCGATGGTCTGTGAAATCGTCAAAGAACATTCTGGCTGGGTGGAAGTCAGCTCCCAAGTCGGAAAAGGGACGGAGTTCATGTTATATTTTCCGCGCACTTAGTTGTGACTGACCTGAAGCGGTCTTTATTCTTCTTTTCCCTTTGATTTTTGTAGCAGTAGAAATTCACTTTCGAGGCGCTGCGTTTGTTTTTGAACAAACTCAACGCGTTAGAAAATGTCGGGACAGACGGCGACGCTGCCCCGTTGATAGTTGAAAAAATCTTCCGCCGGTATGCTGTCGCCGCCGTCGAAAAATCCAAGGTTAGACGCTTGGTTTGACTGCGCTGGGAAAAATTCGTTCAAAAAACAAGCCGGCTTTTCCAGTCCGCCCTGACAGCCGTTACGGGTGCTGCTCATTCGGTGGCAAAGTTTTTTCAATCGGGATGGAAAAGTAAAAGGTCGCGCCGCCATCCACCACGCCTTCCGCCCATGCACGTCCGCCATGCCGATGAATGATCCGCTGGACATTTGCCAGCCCGATGCCCGTGCCCTCGAACTCGTCATGACTGTGCAGGCGTTGAAACACGCCGAACAGCTTCCCGGCGTATTGCGGATCGAACCCCGCGCCGTTGTCGCGGATGAAAACCACCGTCTCTCCGTCGCCCAGCGTGGAACCGATCTCTATTTTTGGCTGGGCACGGGTGCCGGTGAACTTCACCGCATTGGAGATCAGATTGACCAGCACCATGCGCAATAATGCGCGGTCGGCCTGCACGGGTGGCAACGGGTGGATTTCCAAGACAATGTTGCGTGCCTTTATCTCGGCATGAAAATCACCCAAGGCTTCCCGCATTAACCAGTCGAGATCAACCTCAGCCTTTTGTATTTCCGATTGGCCGATACGCGAGAAGGCCAGCAGGTCATCAATCAAATTGCCCATCCGTTTTGTCGCCGTGCGAATCTTTGTCAGATAATCGAGATTTTCCCCTGAAACCGATGAGCCGAGATTTTCCTGCAATCGTTCCGCAAAGCCCCTGATATGGCGCAACGGCGCGCGCAAATCGTGGGAGACGGAATGGCTGAATGCGTTCAATTCGTCGTTGACGACTTGCAGTTGCGTCGTGCGCTCAATGACGCGTTGCTCCAATTGCGAGTTGAGGGTCCGATACTTCAGTTCGGAGTCGAGAATCGCCTGCACACTTCGCGCTTCAACCTGTTCTGTCCGCAGTTCCGCTTGCTCCGTCCGGGTCTTGGCCTGCTCGGTGCGTGTTTCGGCTTGTTCCGTCCGGCTCTCCGCCTGTTCGGTTCGTGACTTTGCTTGTTCTGTCCTTACCTCTGCGCGGTCGGTCCGCTCCTTCGCCTGCCGAATTTGCGTGTCATGGCTGGGCATGTCTGCGTTTTGATCCTTCTTTATCGCACCTTCATCAGGAATCAAGATTTTGCCCGAACCATCCGCCAGTAATGGTTGGTGTTCTGTCCCTAAAGCGCCTTTTGCAGTCATGGTTTGATGAGGGCAGAAAAAGCCCGCCCCGTCTATGGGGTGAATACCCCATAGACGGAATAGCAACTGATAGGCACTTCGCTTGTTTAAAGCATTCGCGTGTAAGCGCTGTTTCAGCCATCGCCAGCAAATAAACGGGACGGATGCAATGGGGTATTCACCCCATATACCAATCAGGGCAATTACACGACAATTAGTTTGAGTTCTTTTATCCAAAATAATGAAAACTAACGGCCACAAGTCCACCTCTCCGGCAGTTCATTTGCCCAAGTGTCCCACCGGCATCCAGGGTCTCGACGAAATCACCGGCGGCGGATTGCCGCGCGGACGACCCACCTTGGTGTGCGGTGGCGCGGGCTGCGGCAAGACGCTGTTCGCCGCAGAATTCCTCGTGCGCGGCGCGATGCAGTTCGGCGAGCCGGGCGTGTTCATGTCGTTCGAGGAGACGGAAGCCGAGTTGAAGGCCAACGTCGCGTCCCTCGGCTTCAATCTGCCGGGCCTGGCGCGGCGCAAAAAAATCCTGCTGGAACACGTCCACATTGAGCGCAGTGAAATCACGGAGACCGGCGAGTATGATCTGGAAGGCTTGTTCGTCCGGCTGAATCACGCGATTGATTCCATCGGCGCGAAGCGCGTGGTGCTGGACACGTTGGAAGCGCTGTTTGCCGGCATCCCCAACGAAGCCATCCTGCGCGCCGAATTGCGCCGGCTCTTCCGCTGGCTCAAGGAGAAGGGAGTCACCGCCGTCATCACCGCCGAGCGCGGACGCGACCACGAACAACTGACGCGTCACGGGCTGGAGGAATATGTCTCCGACTGCGTCATCCTGCTCGATCACCGCGTCAACGACCAGATCGCCACGCGGCATCTGCGCGTGGTGAAATATCGCGGTGCGCTGCACGGCACGAATGAATTTCCGTTCCTCATCGGCGACGAAGGCTTGAGCGTGCTGCCCATCACGTCGCTGGGGCTGAACCACACCGTGTCCAGCGAGCGGATCGCCACTGGCATTCCGCGGCTGGATGCGATGCTGGGCGGAAAAGGTTTTTTTCGCGGCAGCAGCATTCTGCTCACGGGCACGCCCGGCACCGGCAAGACCATCGTCGCCGCCAATTTTGCCCAGGCCGCCTGCCGGCGCGGGGAACGCACGCTGTTCTTTTCGTTCGAGGAATCACCCAATCAGATCATCCGCAACATGCACTCCATCGGGTTGCGGCTGGAGCCGCTGGTCAAGCAGGGATTGTTGCGGTTTCATTCGGCGCGGCCCTCGCTCTACGGCCTGGAAATGCACCTGGCCACGATGTTCAAGGAGATTGCCACGTTCAAGCCGGACGTGGTCATCATTGACCCGATCACGAGCTTGATGGACTCGGGCACCGACTCGGAAACGAAGGGGATGATCACCCGGCTGATTGATTATCTGAAGGCCGGGCAGGTCACCTCGCTCTTCACCAGCCTGACGCAGGGCGGCCACGCGTTGCAACAAAGCGAAGCCGCCATGTCATCGCTCATGGACTCATGGCTGTTGTTGCAGGACTTTGAAGGCAACGGCGAACGCAACCGCGTCCTTTATGTGCTCAAGGCGCGCGGCATGGCGCACTCGAACCAGATCCGTGAGTTCCTGATTTCGGACCGTGGCATTGATCTCGTGGATGCCTACATCGGAGCCAGTGGCGTACTCACCGGTTCCGCCCGCGCGGCGCAAAACTCTCTCGAAAAAGCCGCCTTGCTGGCCGGCCAGCAGGAGGCCGCCCAGCTCAAACGCGAAGTGGAGCGCAAACGCACCGCCCTCGAACGCCAAATCAGCGGCCTGCGCGCCGACTACGAAACCGAAGCGTTGGAACTCCGCCGCATCGCCGAACAGGTCGGCACGCAAACACGCCTGCTGTCCACCCAAAGAACCGAGTTGGGCCGCCTGCGTCAGGCCGACGTTTCGGTGGCGACCAGCGCGCGAGGCAACCTCAAATCAAAAAATGGGAAATGATGAAAACCAAAACACCCAAACGCCGCGCCGCCAGTGCCAGCGCCCAGCCTTCGCCGGGCCGTAGCCCGCGTTCAGCCACGGCAAACTCCGTTCCGATTGCGGGTGTCAAATCATCCCGCAGCAAGCTTCGGCACGGCGAAGGCCGAACCGACAAGCTCTGGCAACTGCGCCTTTACGTGGCCGGGCAGACACCCAAATCGCTGACGGCATTTTCAAACCTGAAGACGATCTGCGAAAACCACCTCAAGGGCCGCTATGACATCGAGGTGATTGACCTGGTGGAGCAGCCCCAGCTTTCCAAAGGCGACCAGATTCTCACCGTGCCCACGTTGGTGCGCAAGCTGCCGCAGCCTGTGCGCAAAATCATTGGCGACTTGTCCGACACCGAGCGCGTGCTCGTGGGGCTGGACTTGCGCCCCGCCAATTAACCGAGATGCAAGCCAGTGAAAAAAGACAAAATCAGCCGCCCGTCCTCCGTAGCAGCACTGCGGAGGGTGGACGCCACCAAGGCCTTTGAAAAGGCATTGACCGACCGGCCCAAGGGCAAGCACATCCTGCGGCTCTATGTGGCGGGTGCCACCGACCGTTCGAGTCAGGCCATCCTGCGCGCCCGGCAATTGTGCGAAACCGAACTCAACGGCAACTACGAACTCGAAGTGATTGACGTTTATCAGCAGCCCATCATGGCGCGCGACGGCCAGATCGTCGCCACCCCGACGCTCGTCCAGGAATTTCCCAAACCGGTGCGCCGGTTCATCGGCAACCTGGCGAAGATCTCCGGCCTCTTCGTCGGGCTGAACCTAGAGACCGGAAACAAGCTTAGGCCGTGAAACCTGCCCGGCGAAATCACTCCGCCCCGGCCCACGAACTCGCCGAACTCCGCCAGCGTCTCGCCGAAGCCGAGGCCACGCTCCACGCCATCCGCACGGGCGAAGTGGATGCCGTCGTGGTCGCGGGCAAGGCCGGCCCGCAAGTGTTCACGCTCGAAGGGGCCGAACACGCCTACCGCGTGCTGATCGAATCCATGAACGAAGGGGCGCTGACATTGACGGCAGACAAGACGGTTCTTTACGCCAACCAATGCTTTGCCCGAATGGTGAAGTGCCCGTTGGAACAGGTGACTGGTAGTTCTTTTCGTCGTTTTCTCTCCGCTGAAGACCGGGCCACGCTTCGACGGCTCCTAAAACGGGCCGACAAATCCGGCGCTAAAATTCAGGTGCTGCTCAATGCCAGCGACGGTTCGCAAATCCCGGTGCAAATCTCGATTTGCCCACTGATAAAGCAGGTTTCCCAAAGGGCGACCAGCGGCCTGGTGGTGACCGACCTCACGGCCGCCCGGCGCAACGAGGAATTGCTGCGGGCTTTGACGAAACGCGTCGTGCAGGCGCAGGAAGCTGAGCGCGGGCGCGTGGCCCTTGAATTGCACGACCACATCACCCAGTTGCTCTGCGCCATCCTCGTGCGCAGCCAGACTCTGGCCGATCAACTTCCGGCGCACGAAGGGGTAGCAAAAAGAGAAGCCATCAAGCTCCGCGAAATGTTGGGTGAAACGGCGGATGAAGTGGAACGCATCTCGCGTAATCTACGGCCCGGCGTATTGGAGCAGCTTGGCCTGATTGACGTTCTGCAAAACATCAGCACTGAGTTTGCAAAGCGGACGGGCGCATCCCTCAAGTTGGTCTGTATGCCGATGCCCGCCCGGTTGCCTGCCGTCATCGAATTGGCACTCTACCGCATTGTTCAGGAAGCATTGAGAAATGTGGAACTCCACGCTCGCGCCCGGCACGTGACTATTAAACTGAAAAAGCCGGGTAACTTTGTGCAGTTAAACATCAAGGACGACGGCATCGGCTTTGACCTGGATCATCTTCCGGCTAGACGAAAAAGGAAAGACGGCCTTGGTTTGATCAGCGTGCGCGAGCGAGCGACTTATGTGGGCGGTGTCCTCAAGGTTATATCCGCACGTGGTATCGGAACGGAAATTGAAATCCGGGTTCCTCTAGCGGCCACTCGTGCCAGGACAACCCACTGACGATTGAAGAAGTGAGCCGTCTCCTCCTGAAAAATCTCGGCGATGAAAAACCGCCCTTGGCATCAGTGAACGCACCGTGAAATTACACCGCACCGCCATCGCGACAAAACTCGGCGTCCCTTCCGTCGCGGAGCTGACAAAATTGTGGATCGCGGCATGGTTCGACGACTGGAAGTGAGCCGTAAGCAGTGATCAGTGGCCGGTCATCGGGAGGTTTTACTGAATACTGGTCGCCTAGCTGGCTGAAACGGCTAAAGGAGGACAAGACACTTATCGTGTATGCGGCGGCGCAGGCGCAGAAGGCAGCGGACTTTATTCTGCCGGACGTTTGCTGAAAACGGAGGCACCGCATGACCGACTTGGAACGGCGCGTCATCCGGCGCAGCCGTTTCCCCTTCGCCCATTACCGCAAACGCATCGTCATGGCTTTTGAGCCGGGCGATGTCGTCGCCATGCGATTAGAGCGGACACGCACCTGGTATCGCGGCACTGTGTCCGGGGTGTTCCGTCAATTGATTACATGGCAAGTCGAGGCAAAGCGAAGGGAGAAACGGCTGGCGCGGAAGAAACGGAGGCGGTTATGAGAGACTTCAATCCGAAGGAATACAAGGTGACGGCATTGCGGAATTGTCCCGTGCCATCCGACCTGCTCATCTGCGAGACACCCGATCATGCCGCCGATTATTGGCGGATGCACATTGCTTCGCATCCCTACTTCGATCCAGAGCGGGAATGTTTTGTGGTGTTGCTCCTCAACGTGCGCAAGCGTGTGAAGGGACATCAACTGGTGACCATCGGCCTGATGGACACCTTGTTGGTGCATCCGCGTGAGGTGTTCGGGGCGGCGATTGTGAGTTGTGCGGCGTCCATTGTGCTGATGCATAATCATCCATCAGGAGATCCTTCACCGAGCGACGCCGACATCAAAGTGACGCGGGATTTGATTCGTGCGGGGCAACTTCTTAAAATCGAAGTGATAGATCACGTCATCATGGGAAATCCCAATCGCTCGTCTTTGCGGGAGTAGGGATATTTTCTATAGCGCCCGATAATGCCGAGTTCAACAGGGCGTTCGTTCGAAAATCGAACCGAACGCCCTTTTTTAGCGATTACAGCCCGGCATTATCTGACGCAACCGGCGTCGGCATTCTTTGCGCCAAAGGGCCAGAAAAACGAGATGGCTATGACAAGGGCGAAGAGCGGCCAAAATAACCATTGGCACAAATAGCCGTGTTCATAAGGCGGTGACGGCACACCTGAGAGCTGACGTGCAAGAATCCACGCCGCGACCACAACAAAAAGCACGACCGCAGCTATGACGGAATGAGTCTGGGGGGTGCTTTGCGGCATAAAGCGGCGCAGTCCGGCGCGCAATGGCAACAAGAGAACTGCGAATACTATCGGAAAAACCACAATGCCCGATCGGCAGGCCCAGAAGAAACATGCCAGCCGGGTCGGAGCGAATTCAAATGGCGGCACGAGAATACACGCGACTGCGTGGAGAACGGTGGCAATCAACACAGTGATGATAAATCGTTTCATGGCCAATACTCTGATCGGATCTCACTCTGACAAGCCTCGTGACCATCCGTCACTACCGAGATTCAATAATGCCGGGCCGGAAAAAGAAAAAAAGCGATTTCTTCGACTTTTGCAGGAAGCGCCCTTTTGCCTGTCCGCACTCGGTGTTATCATAGACTTTCGTAACACAGGTGACAGCCGGAGGGTGCCAAACGCAACGGAAACAGGTAACCATTCGCCTTCAGTGCGTCAGGTATGTATGGCATGATTTGCCCAGGTTTTCTGATGAGCGATGGATCAACACAACCAACGCCGGATCATTTCCGGCGAAGCGCGCCGGACGAGACTTTCCGGACGACTCGCTGGACGCAAGTCAGCCAAGCGAAAGGCGACTCACCGGAGGGACGCCGCGCACTGGCCGAACTGTGCAATACCTACTATGAACCCGTGGCAGCATTCCTCCGCTCCGAATTACGGAACGCCGACGACGCCCGTGAACTTGCGCATGATTTCTTCACACGCATGCTGGCCGGTGGAGCCATTACCCACGTTCAGCAGGAACAGGGGCGGTTTCGCTCTTACCTGCTCGGCGCCGTAAAGCACTTTCTCTCGCACCATCGCGAGGCACAGCGACGCCTCAAACGTGGTGGCGGAGTAGTCAGCGTTCCCCTCCTTGACACCCAAATCTGCTTGGTTCCCGATGCCAGCGTATTGTCACCTGACGCCGCGTTTGACCAGCAATGGGCACTGACTGTTGTGGCGCGCGCACTGGAATCGCTCCGGCACGAATGTGTCGCAGAAGGCCGCGCCGACTTTTTCGAACAAGTCAAACCATGGCTCACTGGCGATGCTGCACACGGCGACCAATCGGCGCTGGCAGCAAGCAGGGGAATGAATGCCAATGCGCTTAAGGTGGCGGTGCATCGGTTGAAGCGCCGCTTCCGCCAGTTGCTGAGAGCGGAAGTCGCCAGCACGCTCGCTGATCCCGAACTGGTCGAGGATGAGATGCGGGCTTTGTTCGCAGCCTTGGGAAGATGAAAAATCAAGTAACCAAATTGCTTCGTGACGTCAGGATACAGGTATGAGCGAGTCAACAGCTTCTCCAAGCACCTGTCCGAGGTGTGGCGTAGCGCTACCCTCGACTGCCACAGCTGGGCTGTGTCCGCGCTGTCTCATGGCCGAAGCCCTGGTGCCAACGCAAGCTGACGCGGAACCGGCCGAGACACGGCAGACGTTCACGCCCGGAGAACTCGCCCCCTCGTTTCCCCAGCTTGAAATCCTTGAATGCCTTGGACGCGGCGGCATGGGCGTGGTTTACAAGGCGCGCCAGAAATCGCTGAACCGACTTATAGCACTGAAGCTGCTCACCCCTGAACGCGTGGGTGATCCTCAGTTTGCTGAACGTTTCACCCGGGAGGCGCAGGCGCTTGCCGCCTTGAATCATCCCAATATCGTCACGATTTACGATTTCGGCCAGGCCGGAGGATTCTATTTCCTGCTCATGGAATTCGTGGATGGCGTGAATCTCCGCCAACTTTTGCGCACGCGAAAGTTAACGCCAGAAGAGGCGCTGACGATTGTGCCACCTCTGTGCGACGCATTGCAATTTGCCCACGAGCGCGGGTTTGTGCATCGCGACATCAAACCGGAGAACTTGTTGCTCGATCATGACGGACACGTGAAAATCGCCGATTTTGGCATCGCGAAGATGCTGGCGCGAATAGACCCAGTCGCTGGTCACGCCAAAATCTCCCCGCCGGACGGCGTGACACAAGCCGCCGTCGGCACACCCGGTTACAGTGCGCCTGAACAGCGCCTTGATCCGCAACATGTTGACAGCCGCGCCGACATCTATTCGCTCGGCGTCGTTTTCTACGAAATGCTCACAGGAGAGCGGCCGGGCAGTCGACTCGAACCACCATCAAAGAAAGTCCAAATTGACGTGCGGTTAGATGAAATCGTGTTGCGCGCCTTGCAGAACGCTCCCGAACGGCGTTATCAGCAAATCAGTGAAATGAAAACAATGGTGGAAACCTTTGTGGCGGCAAAACCTGATGCTTCCAAGACTCCATCCCCCATTCAGCCTATGAATACATCCCCTCAAAAAACATTTTGGCTCTGGACTATTGCCGTAGTCATCATTATCGCGTGCGTGTGTGGCGGCTTGGCCATCGTCCATCACAAACCCGAAACACGAATTCGTGGAATTCCGCCGGATTGGTCCGTCATGAAAGGTGATGCTGGTCAATGGAATTGGACTAATAATGTATTCACAGGGCATACCACTGATGGGGACAGCATCCTTGCCTCCACCAAGCAATATGGAGACGTCAGCTTATCGGCCATGGTCAGCACCACCAACCGGGAAGCTTCTTTCGTGCTCCGTTTCCAGGACGCCGAGAATGGTTACCTCGCCGTTTTTGCTCCCGACGGCACTCCTTCGGCCAGGGACGATGCCTCCAAAATAACCCTGTTGAAAAGGAGGCAAGGCGAAGAGCAAGAACTCGCGATTTTCAAAAGACGGAGACTTTCGGCTCCGGGGCAACAGGAAAAGTTCACCTTTACCGCAAGAGGCCATCACCTTGAGGTTCGCCTGAATGACCTTCCTGTTTTGGCAACGAACGACAGCACATTCGCCTCCGGCTTTATCGGCCTTCGAGTCTATGGTGACCCAAAATATCCGTGTGATGGTGTGTTTTCCAATTTAACCGTTCGTTAGTCTAGCGCGGATCACGATCATGAACAAAAGCGCCCTGCTGCAAGATTATCGGGCATTTACGCTCCTTGAATTGCTGGCGGTCATTGCGATCATCGGCATCCTCGCAGCGCTGCTGTTGCCAGTTTTAAGTCGTTCCAAAGCTGCAGCCCAAGGAACACAATGCACTGGAAATCATCGTCAGCTAGTGTTGGCATGGACCTTATACAGCGACGACTACAACGACCGACTGTGTTCTCTAACGAACTGGGTGGTCAGCGACATGTCGTATTCCGACGATGCGACCAACACGTCACTCCTGGCTGATCCTCAGCATTCCATGTTCGCTGGATTCGGGATTACTGCCCCGGCGCTTTACAAGTGCCCGGTGGATAAGAGCAGCTTTGTTCGAAGTGTATCCATGAACAATCGTCTAAATCCGAACTGCGAGCTTTGGCTCGCCGGCGGCGGAGCCCGCTACGAGGTGTATATGCGCAAAGAGCAAATTTCCGTCACGTCCCAAATTTATGTCATCACAGATGAACGTAGCGATACGATCAACGATACCGCCCTAGTGGTGGATATGAGCAACACGGGGAATGCGGATGGAATCGGTCCGAGCGATCCATATTGGATTATTGATTACCCGGCCGGATATCACAGTGGGTCCGGTCGGTTCTCATTTGCTGACGGCCATGTGGAGGCGCATCGGTGGGAGGAAGCAACGACGTTGGTGCCATTGGGACAGGCTCACGCGGCTCACACTTCTGCAAGCGACCGTGACACACGCTGGTTGCAGGATCATTGCACGAAATATAAATGAACGTGGGCCAAAGTCGCGGTCAACGTCACATGGGATCAAGGGGCTCTCGCCAGAACGGAGCCATCCCCAAAGTCGGTGTGTCCATGCATTCCACCCCGTTGCAACCGGCTCAAGCCAGTGACTTGGAATCGCGGTCATTACCGGAAGCGGCACAAGGTGGAAAATCTTTTTCAACGATTGAAACGCTACCGCAGAGTAGGAACGCGCTATGACAAAAGTGACTTGCATTTCCTTGGCTTTGTCCAATTAGCCGCCATCTTGGATTGGCTCAAACATTAATTTTGAATACACGCGGCAACAATTTTCATCAAAAAAAGCAAAGAGTTCAACCATGTCCACCAAATCGAGGCAAGGCCACTCACTGCGGAAATTTGGGCGATGGTGATTTGCCCGAAAGCAGCGACCGGTAAAAATTACACTTACCGAAGTCTGAAAGCTCATTGTTGCGACTGACCGGACAAGTATCCATGCCTTTGCCTGAACACGCGTGCATACCCATCTTGATATATTGGTCAGATTTCATTCCACTCGGAATAGATTTCCAACTCCAAAGAAACACAACATCAAGCTGTGCCTGATCACACCAAAACGATTTTTCGTGGTCAGGGTTCATGCGAACAATCGAATCGCTACGCCAGAGGCGCGTCATTTTTCTGTGGAATCTCCCCATCAGCCTTCACCATGTCAGCCAGGATTTTCTGAAATTCTTTCAGGCCGGTGGAAGGAATGATGATGGTCGCGTGACGGGTGCCGTTTTTCTCCGTGATGCGCAGGAACCGGCCGCGTGGATTATCCTTCAAGGCGATGGAAAACGTTTTGCGCTCAATATTCACCATGTCGGCGGCGAGGGTGTCTTCCTGAACCGGAGGTTTCGGCTGGTAAAAAGGAGTGGCGGCACGCGGTTGGTAGCCATAGGCGGAGAGATGGTTGTTTGAATTCATAGAAATTTATTCTTCCGTTGCTTGAGGGTGCGCTGGCCGAAGATGGAGCGGTGTTCGTTTGAAATCATAAAATGACCCATGATATTCTCAACGCGGCTGATGATAACAATCACTTGGACTGCGTCACGAAGATTTCTGAAGTTCGGCTTCGTTCAAATGCAGAGCCGACGCACGAATTAAGTTTTTGGCGGTTGATTAAGCAGCAGCCAATACATCCCAAATGTCTGCACCGCCACGGCGAAGTCCTCAAAATTCACCGGCTTGACGATGTATCCATTGACGCCCAAGTGGTAGCTTTCAATGATGTCCTTCTGCTCCTTCGAGGAAGTCATGATGACGACCGGGATTGCTTTCGTGAGCGGGTCGCTTTTGATCCGTTTCAATACTTCCATTCCGTCAACCTTGGGGAGTTTTAAGTCCAACAAAATCACCTTCGGATGATCCCCAATTTTTCGTCCGGCTTGTGCGCCTTGGCAAAAAATGAATTCCAATGCTTCCTCGCCGTCACGGGCAATTTGAATATGATTGGCTAGATTCGCCTTACGCAGGGAGCGTAAGATCATATCCAGATCGTCCTGGCTGTCCTCGACGATCAGAATTTCGACTTCATTGGTTTCGCTCATAATTTGGAATTCCCTTTCCGGCGCGGAATCAACGGCGGTCGGTGCATTGCTGGGGCTTGCATGGCGCACCGTAGAGGTGGTTTATGGCATTTACAAGCAAAGATTCAGCCCCCTTCCCGAAAGCTCGTTCCCATCGAGATCAGTCGCCATCCCGAAGCTACCACCGACGGCAGGTTGTGGCCCCGATGAGAAAATTGTCTGCTTGCCACATAATCAACTGGTGAAGGCTAAAAGAGATATTCCTGACCTTGCTGATTGCCGTGGGATAAAATTCCCATGAAATCCCCGCCTCACTCCCTGACATGTCTTGGGGTTGGAATATGATTTTGTGATTGCCAAGGCGGGCATATTGGCTGATGGTTTTATGTAGAATTTGCCACTGCTTTTAATCAGAATCTTTCATTTCCTATTTCGGGAGTTGCCTTCGTTCAATACAAAGCTGTCCAAAATACGAACATCGCGTGGTCGGAAAGGCCATCAAAAGCAAATATTCGGTCACAGCATCACCCTGATTTGCGGTAAAAAAGAACCGGCCTAGGACATGCTTCCAAGGCATTATCACTTCAATGGTATCAATGGAAAATAACGTTCGGTTAGCTCATTGGTTGAAAATTTTTTCACGATTGGATGGGTGGCTCGTGGCGTTGGGTGGTGGAATAGTCCTGCTCGGCTGGTCCTTTGAGAACGAAATGCTCAAGCGCGTGCTTCCGGGCTTGGTGGCCATGAACCCCGTCACCGCGTTGGGTTTCATTCTAGCCGGGGCTTCGCTTTGGTGTTATTGGCTGGCCGAAACTAGGTCTGCGCGCATGTGGAAATATGGCCGGGCAATGGCGGGTATTTTAGTCGCCATCGGAACGCTCAAACTCGGTGAATATATTGCCGGCTGGCATCTGGCCTTCGACCAAGTGTTATTCCGCGCCCAGCTGCAAAACGACGGGACGGGTTTCACGAACCAGATTGCACCCAATACGGCGTTCAATTTCATCCTGAGCGGTCTTGCGTTGTGGTTTCTTCATCCTCCCGTCCGCCGTTTCTCGCGCTGGAGCCAGAACTTGAGCCTGGCCCTGGCGTTTGTCTCGCTCGTCCCGTTGGTCGGCTACATTTACCGGGCCAGTTATCTTTACAGCATCGGGGTCTATATCCCCATGGCGTTGCACACGGCCACGCTGTTCTTTTTGCTCGCGCTTGGATTATTGCTGGCACAGACCGATTCTGGCGTAGTAGCGCTGTTCACCAGCAACACCCCCGGTGGTGCGGTCGCGCGCCGGCTGCTACCCTTCGCTTTCGCCGTGCCCATCCTGCTGGGCGCACTGACCATTTGGCTGGATAAGGAAAGGATTTATCCCGGGGAGTTTGGCATCACCATCGTGGTGGTCGGTTCAAGCGCAATTTTCACCGGTCTGATCTGGTGGAACGCGCTGTTGTTAAACCGCACAGACCGCCAGCGGAGGGACGCGGAGGAACAATTGCAAAAGGCGTATGGCGATCTGGAACTGCGCGTGCAGGAGCGCACCGTATTGCTCAATGAGGCCAACGCGGCGTTGCGGACGCAGGTCGTCGAGTTGCAAAAGGCCGAGGAAACGATCCGCGAACAGGCGGAACAGATGGTTCGTTCGCAGCGGCTGGAGAGCATCGGCAAGCTGGCGGGCGGGATTGCGCACGACTTGAACAATGCCCTGACTCCCGTGCTCATGGGCGCGCAAATGCTCAAGGCGGATAAAAATAATGCCGACGCGGACCGACTGCTGGACATGATCGAGGCCAGCGCCAGACGTGGTGCGGCCATGGTCAAACATATCCTCACCTTCGCCCGCGGCTCAAAAAATCAGAGCGAACGGGTTCCCTTGTCGCATCTCGTCAAGGAAATTGCCAAGGTCATCCAGGACACCTTTCCCAAAAACATCGCCGTCAATGTCAACTTGGGAAAAGAGCTCTGGAATGTTTCCGGTGACACCACGGAATTATATCAAGTGCTGCTCAACCTTTGTGTCAATGCGCGGGATGCGATGCCTTTGGGCGGCGGGTTGACGGTCAACGTGGAAAACCTGACGTTAAGTCAGCCGCTGAAGTCGGTGTCGTCCGATATTCCTCCTGGTGGTTATGTGCTCCTGTCGGTGGCTGATACTGGCACCGGCATTCCTCCCGAAGTGCTGCCGCGCATCTTTGACCCGTTCTTCAGCACCAAGGCCCCGGACAAAGGCACGGGACTCGGTTTGTCCACCGTGGCCGGGATCGTCAAAACTCATGGCGGCTTTGTCCAGCTTCACAGCGAGGTCGGCAAGGGCACGGAATTCAAGATTTACCTCCCGGCCGCAAACTCCGTTGAAATGGACGGGGCGAAGGAATCTGAAAAAGTCCTGCCAGCCGGTCACGGGGAAATGGTCTTGATCATGGATGATGAAGCGGCCGTGCGGCAGCTCGCCAAGACCGCCTTGGAACATTACGGCTATCGTGTCTTGACGGCGATGAGCGGACTCGATGGCATCACCATTTTTGACGAGCACAAGGATGAGATCAAATTGCTCGTGTCCGATACGGACATGCCCTTGTTGGACGGCCTTGCCGCCATCCGTGCCATCCAGAGGATCAGGCCGGAAATCCCGGTCATCATCACCAGCGGCACCTGGCGTGAAGACGAGCAGCTTCAACGCATTGATACGACCCGTCTGGCCATTTTGGAAAAACCTTATACAGTTGAACAACTGCTTGTGGCCGTGGCGGGCGGGATAAATCCATCTTTTAAACCGCAAAAGTAAACTGGCGGCTTAGACAAGAGGTCGCCAGCTTACTTTGCCCCCTTGTTCTGGCTCCTCGCTGTCGGCCACGCCAGCTTCACCTGCCGCCGGGAACAGGCCGAACATCATGCCGAACTGGTTGCCACCAAGATGGCCGAGAAGATGCGGAGGGACAAATGAACCGGCGGCACATCACAATCGGCTTGTCGCTGGCCAGCCTTGCCGCCATGCCGTTCCTCAACGGTTGTTTGCTATTGCCTGTGGCAGCCGTGGGCTTCGGCGGGGTAAAAATGGTGCAAGCGCTATCCAAAAGCACCTACGAGGTTCATCTGGACACTCCCACCATCGAAGACACCAATGCGCTGGCTATGGTAAACTCCATCGCCCTTTGGCCAGAAGTGAAGGGACAGACAGCAACCGGCAATGACATGATGTCGAATCCGCTCCTATTCAAAGCTCTTTTCTTTCAACTGATGGTTTTTTGAAACTGTTTTTTGAAAAGCCTCAAGATCAACTTTTTTCGTAGCGGAGGGGGCTAATGGCTTGCCATGCTTAGTAAACATATACTAATACAACACGACGTATGTTGACAAAAGTAAGCATAAGTGATTTAATGTAGAAAGCTGGAAGGGGTTGACCCTTGATTGGTGCGGAGCGAATCGCACTGACAGCGTATTGATCTTTGAATATAAAATTTCCGTTTCCAGTTGCGGGCAATTGGAACGCGATTTCTACATAATCTTACTTTTGATCATTTCGAATTCCCCGGACCTTTCGGCCATCCTCTGGCTGCCTGGTCCGGTTTTTTTGCTTCCGCTGGGCAGTGGCGTCCAAGCCACCTACCAGATTCTCAAGGCTACCCCCGTTTGCAAAGTAATCATGCTTTCAGCACATAACGATGAATCGTATATCATCGAGGCGGTCAACTCCGGCGCAATGGGCTATCTCATCAAGCAAATCTCGGCTGGCAATGTGTGCACCGCAAATCCGGGAAGTCCAAAAGGGGAACACATTTTTCAGCCCGTCCATTCCCAAACGTCTTCAAAAGGGAGATCGGAAGGTGTTAAAAAAAAATCAAATCAAATTGACGAAACCCGCAACGTAGTTATAGATAAGCGAATGGGAATGGAAAACATTGAACACGTAGTTGTTGTCATGTTTGAGAACCGGTCTTTTGACAACCTCTTGGGCTGGCTATACGACAACCAAACCGATCCGCCAAAGTTCAATATTCCTCCGCAGACCTCGCCCACTTTTGACGGTTTGATTGCGGGCAAATATTTTAATCAGCTTACCCCTACCAGTCCCGACAAGGTGTTTGCAACTCGTCCGCCCTCTGCTTGGCCAACCTGTCCAAACGCCAATCAGGTGCCTACGCCCGACCCACAGGAAGAATTTGAGCATGTGACAGTTCAAATCTTCGGGAAGCCATTCCCTTTGGAAACTGATAAAGCCGACATGAGCGGCTTTCTAAAGAATTATTCAACAACCGATGCCGGCATGGCCTCCGCCAATCAGATCATGCAAACCTTTGGCCCCGCCGAAGCAAACGTGATCAATGACATCGCCAGAAACTTCGCGGTGTGTGACGCGTGGTTTGCATCCGTTCCCTCGCAAACATGGCCCAACCGGGGATTCGTCCACACCGGTTCGTCAGACGGGCACGTGAACAACGACATGTATGAGTGGTATCACATCCCGACAATTTTCAACGTCTTGGAGGATCAGGGAAAATCATGGGGCATCTTTTCCGCCGCGAGCGTCACTCCTTCGCTGACATACTGGCAGCTTCCCTATTTGGGTGGATTACGGGAACGAGCGCAACAAAACTATACTACGTTCAAGCAACTGTGCTGCGCCCCGACCACCGCACCGGCAGATGAAAAACTGCCGGCATATTCTTTTATTGAGCCCAGGTTCAATGCCGAATTATTTGGTCTGGAGCAACCCAATGATTACCACCCGCCGCACAACATCTGCCGGGGTGAAACTTTTCTGGCGAACGTGTATGCAGCCGTCAGGAGCAGTCCTTACCGCGACAAGATCATGCTCGTTATCATGTTTGATGAACATGGTGGCTGCTACGATCACGTGGCACCACCGACCGGGGCAGTTGCGCCATTGCCTTGTCCGGTTTCGCGCGATGGAAAATTCAAATTCGACCGGTTTGGGGTGAGAATCCCCGCCATAGTTGTTTCCTCGTATGTCGAACCGGGAACCGTTTTCCGCGCATCACCCGGCGAAGCCCCATACGATCACACTTCCATTTTGGCGACCCTGCGTGACTGGCTCAATTTGGCGTCAGACCCGACCAAATTTCTTCCGAGCCCGCGCATCGCTTCCGCTCCCACGTTGGATCGTGTTTTAACCCGGACAAAAGGCAATGAGAATTCCGCATGGCCAGAGATTTCTCCGAAACGCACCATTGATGGATTGGATATATCCCCCGCAACGCCTTTGAATGATGTCCAGAAAAGCCTGATTGTCGCTGCGGCAGTGAAGAATTCAGGAGATGGGCATATCCCCACCGCACAGGAGGTAAAAAAAATCACAACGTATGCCCACGGCGCTGAATATCTTGAGGCGCGGGCACGGCAATCATAGAGCTACCCAAGCGGAGGGTGTAAGCCATCGTTTCAATAGGGCACTGAATGAGGAAGTGCGCGGGTTATTGCTGTCCGCCGTCGCACCCGAGGGATTTTGCCAGCCGCATTAGTAGCATCGCATCAATGATGTGTCCAACCTTTGGGGGGGCACGCCAACAGGATGGGGACGGATTAATTCAAGGTGCCCAATGTATTTATCACCTGAATTCGTCTTCCCAGCAAGAATTCCATCATGCTCGTAAAGTGTTCAGTAAGTTCAAATTGGGCGCGACCTCAATCCTTCAAAGAAGATTCAATGAAGGCTACAAAATCATGATTTTGCAGCAGTTTGGTTTGCTGCCAAATCGCATTCGGCACCGGTAGTGAGAGGAATGATTTCAGATCCCGACGCAAACCTTCCCATTTAACCACCAGTCCATCATTCGAGGCGTAGAAGACACTGTTTATATGGGAAATAATCAACCCCACAAAAAGCTCCTCGGCAGGCGTAACCGGCTGCCTTATCACATCCGCTGTAGGATCAATCACCCGAATCAAGGCTGGCGTTAGGAAAAACCCTTTCCAAATCTCGCGGTAATTGGCGGTGATGGTTAGGAGATTGGCAATGCGCCGGGTTTTGGTTTCGGAATGAAGGGAAACCGCTGTAAACCAGAGACCGCCGATGATTCCGACGGAACTAAAGAGATCAAACCAATTTTCGGTAAACCATTGTGCCATGCCCCCATTTTAACATGAGGGAGCCAAACTGCGCTAGAGGCGGTCAGGGATGTCGCGTTTGGCGTTCACCAGCAGATTACGCGGAATTCGGACGATACGCTCATCTGGGCCGCATCCAGCGGTGGGCGGCAATGTTCCGGCCGCATCCGTCATGTCTATGCCGATGACGGCAAAATCACCATTGTCGAGCTCCCAGATGTCCGGGCAGCCTCGGCAGGCGGCAGTTTGCACGCCGTTGGCGTGCGGGTCGGGACCGATACGTTTGATGAACTTCACAGACTCATGCTTGACTATAGCAAAGTAACGGTCAAGCCAAAATCTTTGTAAATTTCAGATGTGTCAAAATCTGAATATTATCAAGCTATCTGTGCGGAGATCATTCGACTTTTGCGCACAGAGCGTAAACGGCACAAGCTGTCGAATTATGCTATTTCGCAAAAATCCGGTGTATCCGAATCCATGTTAAGCTTGGTGGACAGAGGGCTTCGTAATCCTTCGATGGAACTTATGTTGAAAATTGCTGACGGCGTTGGCGCTGATCTTCCGACACTCATCAAGACTGCCCGAGGAACGGTTTCTCGAAGAGATAAGCAGGCTAGTTGACGAAAGAATCTCCAACAAATGCACTGGTTGATCGGAACAGCACTTCAAAGTAGAAATGGTGTTGGATGTTCAGTTTGACACAGGTGAGTCTGTCTTCTTTGCGAAGCGTTAGCGACACGAGAAGCCCGTCCAGCGCTCCATTTCTTTTGGCAATACCGATACCGTGGTTAGCATGTCGAGTCTACTTATTTCCGATTGGTCGTCATTGACGGCCACTGCCATGGTTCACTTTGGCTTCAATACGAATATTAAACTTCTGGCCTTGCCAGTTCACGATCTAGTGGCCAAAACTTATGGTTGAACCACACGGTAGAAACGCGTGCCTATATCAATTATATTTGTGTAATTGACCATTGTCTCTCCGCTGCCTGGGATAAGGATGGACTCACTCAAATTGGTAAATATGCCATTGATGGTGTCAGAAGACTGAACAATGTTGGTCCTGCCGCCAACAGTTTTCCATGTCAGTCGCAAATCGCCGCCCAGTTGGCTAATTGCCGTAATTTGAAATGGAGCCAACCAAATTATCCACGGCTCCCAATTGGAAACGCCGTCATCGGTGGCGCTGAAACAAAGAGAGTTCTTATAGACTGCGGGTGCCTGTGGATATGAATTCCCACTGCCTGCATTGATATCTGCCACGAGCGTTACGTTATTCCCATCACACTTCCACCATTCGTATCCGGTGTCGGACGTGTTTGCCACAAAATATAAAGCATTGCTGAAAACGGTAAATTTTTCAGGAAATGAATCTCCAACCGGGTTCAAGTCCGCCACCAGTGAGGCATTTGTTCCGTCGTATTTCCATAATTCCCAACCGTGAATGCCGTCATTGGCCGCGAAGAAAAGTTGGTTGGAAAATACGGTCAGATATTGGGGAAACGAATCACCAGTCAGGTTGATGTTGGAGACCAGCATCATGGTGGAGCCGTTGTATCTCCAAAGCTCGTAACCGTTGGTTCCGTCATTCGCCTGGAAATACAGAGCATTGCGAAAGACGGTAAGATATTGTGGGTAAGAGCTATTGCTTCCCGGATTCAGGTCAGCAACTCCGGAAACATTCGTGCCATCGGTTTGCCACAGCTCATAGCCGGCAGCGCTGGTATATGCCTCGAAATATAATTTGTTGCCAAACACGGTGAAACCTTCCGGATACGAGCTGTTGCCTTCATTGCCAGGATTTATGTCAGCCAGCAACACGGCACTCATGCTGGCAGCTTTCCAAAGTTCGTATCCGTGTGTGCCATCGTCGGCCATGAAATACAATGCATTATTGAATAAACTAATGCCGGAAGGATACGAGCTAAAATCGCTTCCCGAGTCAGGATATATGTTGGTGACTTGGCTCGCCGAGGTGCCGTTATATGTCCATAATTCATAATTTGCCTTGGAAGTTCCACTGTTGGCACTGAAGAACAGTTCATTGCCCATTATAGTCAACTGCTGCGGAAAGGAGTTGCCGGAACCGGGATTTATATCGGTTACGCGAGAAACATTGGTGCCGTCATAGCAGTAGAGTTCATCGCCGTTGGTAGGCTCGTAGGCGGAAAAATAGAGCAAGTTACGGTAAATGGCGAATCCGCCGGGGGAAGAATCGTTGCCAACGTAAACCCCGCCGCCGGCGTCGGTAACCGTGCTGTTAATGTTCGAAATCAACGTCACCGAGGTGCCATCGAATTTCCACAGCTCCCGACCATAATTGGTGGTATAGGCGCTAAAAACCAGCGATCCATTATAAACATAAAAGTTGGTTGGATATGAACCGCTGGTGCCGGGATTGAGGTCAGTAATGAGCCGGTCGGCGAGGATTTGCCCACCTGCCGGCAGGACGATGACCGCCGCAAAAACAGCGAGTGCGAAAGTCAGGCGTGGCAAGAGAAGTGTGTGCATGGATTTAATTGGCGGTGAGCAACGGCTCGGGCCTGGCGGCGTCACTCCATTGCGAGCGATACATTCCTCCATAAACTGAATCCCGGCGCAGCAACTCGTCATGGCTGCCGGACTCAATTATCTTCCCATTCTCAAGGACGATTATCAGACTGGCCTGACGCACCGTGGAGAGGCGGTGGGCGATGACAAACGTTGTCCGCCCGCACATCAACTCGCGGAGACATGTCAGCAAGGCTTCCTCGGTATGAGTGTCAAGCGCCGAGGTGGGCTCGTCAAGAATCAGGATGGGCGCATTTTTCAAAAAGGCGCGGGCAATGGAAAGACGCTGGCGCTGGCCGCCGGATAGGTTCACGCCGCGTTCGCCCAAAACAGTATTGTAGCCATCCGGCAAGGCTTGAATAAACTCGTCCGCCTGCGCGTGACGTGCGGCTTCCCTGATTTCCTCAATTGAGGCTCCGATTTTGCCATAGGCAATGTTATCGGCAATGGTGGACGAAAATAAAATCGGGTCCTGCAAGACGACGCTCACTTGTCGGCGCAGCCAGGACAACTTCAGGTCACGTAAATCGTGTCCGTCGAGCAGAATTGCGCCGCCGGTCGGATCATAAAAACGGAGCAGCAGACTGGCCAGCGTAGTCTTGCCCGCTCCGGTGCGTCCCACGATGGCAATTATCTGGCCGGGTTCAACCATGAGATTGACTTGGTTTAGCACGGGAGATTGCTTGTCGTAGTGAAATGAGAGGTTCCTTAATTCGACCCGGCCTCGAACCGATGGAAGGATAATGGCATTTGGCTTGTCCTGAATGTCCGGCACCGCATCAATGATCTCAAACACACGCCGGAGTTGGGCGCTGGCCGAGTGGATAATGCCTGCGCTCTGGCTGAAGGTGTTCATCGGCTGATACAGCATTCCGAGATAGGCTAAAAATACGAGGATGTCGCCAATGGAAAGCCTGCCGTTCAAAACCTGATGGCTCGCCACCCAGACCACGGCAACCGTTCCCAAAGAAACCGTCAGCCCTGCGCATGCCGAATATATCATCTGAGTGCGGGTCATGCGTTGATTGGCTGCGAGGCTTTTATCTGACTGGATGCGCACTGTTTCTCCCGTCAGAGGTTCCAGGGTGAATGCTTGAACCGCCCGGATGGAGGACAACGATTCCTGAATGGTGGAAACGAGGGTGCTTTCGCTCTCGTGATACCGCCGGGATTGAGTTTCAAGTTTGCGGCTGAATCCGCGAATAATCCCCCAGAACAAAGGAGTGACTGCCATGGTAACCAGCGTCAACGGTGCGTTGATCTGCAACATGACGACCGCGGCGCCGAGCAAAACAAAAACGCCGTTGGCCGACGGGACAATCGCTCCGTTCAACAGCGTTTGCGCCGCATGTGAATCGTATGCCACGCGATAAAGCGAATCGCCGACTTTTCTGCTGTCGTGATACGCGAGCGAGAGGCGATGCAGGTGTTCGCAAGCGTGACAGCGGAGTTGTTGCACCACATGCGCGCCGGCGCGGAGCAGGAAAAAATTTCCGACAGTGAAGCCAAGACGATAAATCAAGGCCAACGCCAAAATCGAAATGCAAACCGCAGTGATCCCGCCGCCGGTATTTTTGGTTGCGAGGGCGGGCCAGATTGCCGTCAACCAGCCTGGCGCGACATGATTGCCAAAAACATAATCCAACAGCCATTTGATTGGCCAAGGTTGCATCAAATCCACACCGGTGGACAATACCAAGATGACTCCGCCGATGACGGTTTCTTTTTTGGCGGTGCGCCAGTATGAAAAAAGCCGGCGCAACATCAGTAGCAAGCGTTGACTCTGGGCATTCCATTGGGCCAGCCGCATTCCATGGCCATCTGCGATACGGCGCGGGTCATGACGGTTCGCGCGCTTACATACCGGACAAGAATAAAAACGATGGGCACAGCCAGAGGCGTGAGATACAACGCTTGGGTGATTCCCACTAAAATCGCCATCAACGCGGCAACCATGAGTGGTGCTTGAGGTTTCATTTTGGCCGTTATCTGGTAACGAACATAATATTGCGAGTGTTCCAGAACTTCCTCATAAACAGAGGTGAGCTTCAGTTTGTAGGGACCGGGACCGAGGACTTCAATGTCGCCATCGTCCCATTCGTTGCAAGGACGAACCTGCCACCCGCAGGATTTCATGTGGCTGAGCATGTGAAATATCCAAGCCTCGCGCTTGGTCAAGTCGCCCGCCAGCAAGTCGGTCTCAGGGAAATCCAACGGCTCGTTGCGCAAGTGCCAGCGGCCTTTGATACGACCGGCAAAGCGTGCAAGCGGCTGAACAATATGCAGCAGCGTGACAATAAACAATCCCCGCGCGCAGTTCCAGCCCGTCCATTGCTTAACGTTGACCGCACGCCAGCCTGCGAGCAGGCAGGTGCCGAGGTTGAGAAAAAACATCAGCCCGGCAAGCCCCAAAAGGCCGGATGCAACCCATTTGGTGCTGAACCACAGCGCGAGCATTCCGGAAAGCACCGTGCAGAGCGTGAGCACCGCCCATTCGGCGGTTGAGAATATCTGAAACCACCAAGTGAGAAACGGCTGGTAAAGAGTTTGGAATTGTGCCCCGCAAAAATAGCCCCGATAAATGCGCGGACGAAAGATAAATGGCAAACCCTGTTGCCGAAGATGCGAATGAACACTGTCATAGACGCCACCTTCCCAAACCGGGTAGCCAAAAAAATTGAAACGACCGGGATAACGGCGTTGCAGATGCGCTTCGGCAAAACCATAACCCTTTTGCTGGCGCAAATAGGTGCGGATGGTCGGGCGGCGGTGATGCCAGACAACCGCGCTCGGATGGTAAACAATTTTCCGATTGGTGATCAGGATGCGCCAGCAAAGGTCAACATCGTCGCCGGCAGCGCGATGTTGCGCGTCAAATTTTCCGGCGACATCGAAAACGTCTTTCCGATACGCCATGTTGCAGCCGGGAATGTGCTCGGCGCGTTCGTTGTCAATCAGGACAGCCGTCGGATTGCCGGGCGACTGATCCACGCATTGCGCGATAAACCCATCTTGCAACGGCGAGAGGTTTGGTCCTCCAACTGCCGACGCATTGTGTTCCTCCAGCGCGGAAACCATGTAATAAAGCCAGTCGGGATCGGCGTAGGCATCGCTGTCAATAAAGGCCACGATTTCCCCTCTCGATGCTTCGATGCCGAGGTTGCGCGCCCGACTGAGACCGCCATTGGGGACGCGGATCAAGCGTGTCTCGTATTTTTCGGCAATCAGGTGCGTGTCGTCCCTGGAGCCGTCGTCTATGACGATGACTTCATAATCAGGATACGTGAGCCGGTCGAGGCTGCGCAGGCATTCCTCAAGGGTCGTGGCGGCGTTGTAGCAGCAAACGACGACGGAAACTTTTGGCCACGGCGTCTTGCGCGCCCGGTAAAGGTTGTTGGCATAAATTTGCTGAACGGTTTTGAATGCTTTCTTTGGGCGGCGCTGTGCATCAGTAATCCCAAATCCCCAGCCTTCGATGTCGGCTTTGAAAATGCCCCACTCATCCGTCCAACTGTAAATCATCACGCCGCACAATCCTTTCTCAAACGCGGCGCGAACCTGCCAGTCGAGAAATTCTGCCTGCTGTTCTTCACCGTTGCGCACTGAATCCAGTCCCATCTCGCCAAGCATCACCGGCTTTTCATGCGCGAGCGTTTGCAGGCGCGCGAGGTAAGCCCGCAGTTCCGGTTCGCGTTCCAGATAGATGTTGTAGGAGATGACATCGAGAAACGACAGGTTCAGGTATTCGGTTGGGGGATGATTGACGTAAGTGGTGAGCGCATGCGGGGCGATGGTTTTGACAATATCGTTCTGCGCCCGGAGAAAATCTTCAATGCGTTTTGTGCCATACCAGCGCACCAGGAGCGGCGGAATTTCATTGCCGATGGAATACAGGAGCATCGCCGGATGATTCGCCAGCCGGCGCATGTGGGACTTAAGCCATGAATGCAGTTGTTTTGCACGTTCCTCGTTCAGCTCACATTTGCGCGAACCCCAACACATGTCGGCCATGATGTAGAGTCCCTCATCATGGGCGGCATCGGCAAGCCAGTTGGGGGGAGGCGTGTAAAGGCGGATGGTATTGATGCCCGCTTCACGCATTCGGGCAAAGTCGTCGCGAACCTGTATTTTGGACGGGTATGGATCGCCGTCTTCATTCGGCTTGAAGGTCCCGTAAGTTACTCCCTTGATCCAAAACCGCTCGCCGCGCACATACAGAAAACGGCCCCTCGCCTCCGGCCATTGACTATTGACCGGCATTTTCTTAACCCCAGTCATTGTAACGCCACTCAAAATTGTATCGTTTTGAAAACCCATTGGGTCACGGGGAAGTTTGTTAATAGTTTCACCGCCAAGAAAATTTCATCGGGAAACTGTTCTTGTCAGTATTTAAATGATTTTCTAATGACTGAACGTGCTTCGTGATTTTGATGCCCCAGCGGGCCACTTTCAATAGTTTTTGTAAAAGTTCCGGTTCAGCACCTTCCCCTTTTTCACATGCTCAACGTGGTAATCAGCAAACAAAAAATTCGCGCCAACATTGTGCCGGTAGCGAATGTTCGAGCCGTTGGAATCACTCACGTTGTAAACCTTGTCCGCATCCACTCCCGGCAGGATAGGTTGATCGGCATTTGCGGAATTTCCATTGTCGAAGTCAATTTGAGTGCCGCCGCTGTCCTGCACGCCCCAGAAAATCGCGTGCGAATTTCCGTCCGAGGTATATTGAATGGCGTCAGCGGCAACAATGATTTCATTCGCCCGCCGAACCAGTGATTCATTGACCTGCCCCGCTCCGGCCGTGATTTCCTTGCAAATATTTGGATTGGCCGAGTAATTCAAGGAGATGCTGCTGTCCCCCACTGAAACCGAAGGACACATGAACACCTTTGAGCGGGCGGCGATGGCCAGTGGATCGTTCACGCCACCTGCATAAGTGCCCACGCACAAGTCCCACTCTGTTTTGCCCGCCACATGCCCCGGCGGATAAAGTTTCGAGTCATCGGCATACATGGCTACACCCGTGCCGATTTGTTTTAAATTGCTGACGCAATTGATGGAATGCGCCTTCTCTTTGGCGCTGGCCAGCGCCGGCAACAAAAGCGCAGCCAGAATGGCGATAATGCCAATCACCACCAACAATTCAATAAGGGTAAATGCCCTAGAACCCTCTGTCCTTGCGCCCGGCGAACCCGCCGGCCGGCCCAAAACCGAACCCATGCAAATCAACCTGATTTTCATTTGCCATTTCCTTTCTAGTTGTTCCTCCTGATTGGCGATCTTCAATATCCCGCCACTGAATTTTGCATTACCTCACTTTACACCAACTGGTGGCAGATTAAGATTCAACCCGTCATCCGTCAAATAAATATACATAAATAATTTTGTCGGTATACAACATTTAAGCGCAAACGTTTACCTTGTTCCAAACACCTTCTGAAACAAGTTTTTTATTGCAGGATCATCGGGCGCAAGTTCATGGGCGTGAACAAGGGCATCACGACTCCAAGCTTCAAATTCTTCACCTTTGTCATGCCAGTAGGAAGATCGGATATAGAATAGTTCGCCAACTACTTCCCGATTGCTCAAGTTGCGCAGGTCACTGCCAGAAATTTGGTTGGAGGAAATGCCTTCGGCTTCCAAATAAACCGAATCATTATCGGTCATCGCAATTTTCTCAACGCTGGTTGTCTCGATGTTCATGCGATAGCCCGGCTCTTGCCAGCGAATGAAATAGTGTTTTCCAATGGCTACCAAGTGAACCGGCATACCGAGACGTTGGCCGATAACCAAATAAATCAACGGCATAGAAACACATGAACCTTGCCGCGTGCGTAGCAGTCCGGCCAGAAAAATATCGCCAGGGTCGGCATACAATTTAGCCATCTGTGCCGCCGTCAAATTTTCAGCGCGGAATTCTTCGACATAGGAAAAGTGCAGCCCGATGATGGCGCTGCAAAAGCGTTGGCAGAGGGTCTGCGGATTATTTGGATCTGTTCCGGCATAACCAGCGGCCTGCATCTTGTTCATATCTCGACGGACCTGTTCTGTCATGGCGTTCAACTGCGCGAAATACGCTTCGCGTGTCATGTCGCTGAACTCTGGAATATCCGCGACGATGAGCCAATTCGCGAGTGCCAGGTCAATGTCCCTATCCACGCCTTGAAGTGCTTTCTCCAATTCCCGTTCAGCATCGGTGCTGGGTGGAAATTGGCCAAATCCAATTTCACCTGGCAAATGTTGTTTTTCTTGGACAGGTTGCTCAATTCGCCTTGCCGGGTTTGAAAAAGCGGACTTTGAAACGTAAACACCTGAACAGACCAGCAAAAATCCCAGAAGCAAAGCAGTTCCCAGAATAATAATAAAGGGCTTCTTGCGCATGAGAAAGCGGGATCACTTCACCAGTTTGGCCACCCCTTGGCTATCGCTCCACTTAATCGACTTTACCTCCACCGCATCATCATCCTTGAATACAAAAAAAATGGTTCCGTCGGCGTATCCCTTGGAAACCACGCCTTCCAGCTTCACTTTCACGGAATGATTCGTGCCATCGTCCTTCCATCGCACTTCTGCTTCCGGAGGAAACGGCAACGCCAATGCGTCTGAGTAACCCACCTTCACCCGTGCCAAGATGTTTCCAGCGATGCCAGCCTGTTGGTCGCCATAATAGACCGACACGGCCTGGAGATCGTGTCCCGTTTTATTGACGAAGCCGAGCCGATATTCTCCTTCGGGATGCACAGCCTTCTCCAGCTTGACAACCGCGTCCGTGTCTCCAAATCTGATTGGTTTTACGTCCACCGTGCCGTTGGTATTGATGACAAAATAAATGGTGCCATCATCTCCAAAACTCTTTGGAACCACGCCTTCGAGTTTGGCTTTGACGGCGTAATGCTTGCCACCCTCGTCCCACCGCACCTCCGCTTCCGAAGGAATCGGGATCGTGACCGAGCCATAGGTCGCACGACCACTTTTAACTAATGCGCCTTTTGCGGCCACCTCTGTGTTGCCATAATAAACAGCTACATTATCCAGCCTTTGCCCCGCATAGTTCATGAAGCCGATGTCGTATTGTAGCTTTGCTTGCATACGTGGTTGTGCACAGGCGTTTATCATCAGTGCCAGTCCAACCAGACTGATGAAAGCGCTTTTTTTTCGGCAGTTGTTCCAAATTAACAGCATGATATTTCCTCAGAGCCTGCCTAAAATAGGCATAGCCTTGAATTCCTCCCCGTTCTCGAAATCCAGGCAAATCGAGGTCACCAGCGAGAACCATGAGAAAGGTCGTAAATTCATTTCAAACAGGTCTCAATATAGACCGTCAAACGTGTATGACCCAACATCGCTAATAACATAGCGCCCCCCGCTTCTCTTGAACCAGTTAGTAAACCCGTGGTTACGGTTTATCTTTCCGTTTAGATTTGGATTCCATCCATATTTTTTAATTAGGTTTAGATCTATTGAGACACCGGCTGAATGCGCTTGGCCCGTCATCCACAGCAACACTCCGTCCGCTATATCGTGGTTTTTAAAACCACCACCAATGTCGGAATGCACACCATGAAACCACTGCGTAACTTCTGCGTTTGCGTCGGTGCCTGGAAACATGCGACGATTTTCATCCTGCGCCATCGCTGCTGCTGAATGAATTACATTCTCTGGCAAGGTGAAACGATAGCCACCAAAACCTCCAGGGTGTCCGACTGAACCAACCGGGTCGTAAAGACCGACAAACCGGATCACTTCATCGGGATATTGGTCTGCAATACGGTTGGCAAATTCGATTGCCTCGATGCCTCCGCGACTGAACCCAACAATATCAACTTGGCGGTCGTTAAGGTTTCGATCCGCTTCCAATTCGCCCATGGCTTGCCGAAGACGGCTCCCCATTCCCGCCCCAAAGGCCTGTCCAGGCAAAGACAAACCGGGCAATCCCGTGCCAACGCCTATTTCATAGTGCGGGTGTGGGTCAAGAGACGCTTCAAACATCTTTCGGACATTTGTCGGAGACACAACGCCTTCATCCGTTTCCGTAGGGGTATTCCCAGTTCCATCAAAAGCAAAGAAGGATTTGCCACTCGGATCAGAGTTGCCCACGGGATCGTTGCCCGCATAGCCATATTTGTGCTGCGACTGCGGATCTTCCTGGTCTCCGGAAAACGTGTCCATCGTCTGAAAACGGCCTGTGGCTGTGCTCAAATACCGGGCGCGAGAGACTCCCGGCAACAGGCAGAGAATTACTGCGATCGATGCGCAAAATATTTTTTTATTCATTTGAGATTTCTTCAAATCCATTTAGCCACTGCCAGTTTCATGCGAGACGGGCTGACGGCTTTCAGATCAATTTGATTCCAATGTGCTGCGCGTGTTGCGTGGTAGCAGCTCGTCCTGCGCCCGCTTGGCCAATTTGCCCATGCCGTCAAATGAACTCACCCGCATGAGCTAGTTGTCGATGCGGCTGGTGGGCTCAAAGTCTGCCGTGGTCAGTTCTGCGCTATACGGCTTGAGCACGTCCGCCACTTTCCCAATGTAACTGTCCTTTAATGCATCGTTCAGGTCTGACATATCTAACTTCTTCCTTTCTGGTTTGGTTTATTTTATTCCGGTCAAATTTGTTTTGGCTGCCCAGGCTATAGCTGGCGTGCGAAGTTCATTTTATAGATGTCCATACAACACGCGCACTACCACAATAAAAACAGTAAAAGTGCAGACCGCATACGTGCCTGCCGAAATAAGATTGCAAATTTGTTTGCGCACACCAGAAGCAACCTCAAGTTGAGGACCATACTTGGAAATAAACCACAACTTCGTAATAATTTGTGGAATGCACCCAATCGAAAGAATTAATGGGATTAATATAAAAACCCAAAAGGCACTATGCGTGTCAGAGTGAATATCTCCCTTCAACCATAACTGATGAATTACCCAAAGCAACAAAGTCATCAAAGGCACATAAAAGAGAAATAACGCATATAATATTGATGAATAATACATTTTCATGTTGAGCCAATTTTTTTCACGCCAACATTGCAAACACACACAAGGAGTGTTGAATCTTTCGCTGGAAAACGGATTGTTCATGTTATGAACTAATTGTTCTCGTCTTTTACAATTGTTGCAGATTCCTAAATTCATTTCTGATTATCAATCAAAGGCTCTATGCTTTTTCCACCAATTGTGTGTTTGAACGCAACCTCTGGAATTACACCTAAAAAGGCAAGAATTAAATCCTCAACAAAAGCACCACCGTTTATTGCGAATGCGTCGATTACTTCTTCCGCCGGAATAAATTTGACAAAATTTCCCGCACTGTCAAATACGGAGTATTTAACGCCGGCTCCTGTCAGAAGATCTTCTGCTACCCCACTGACAAGCCCCGCAGCCGCACCGACCAACCCTGCAATCAGTGCTTTTTTCCAATCTATGCTTCCATGCTCACGCAAATCGTAAACTGCGCTACCGATTGCAGTGGCTACGAATCCATATATTGCAGACTCAAGGATCGTCAATGGGGACAACAATCCTTTTATCCCTCCAATAATTCCACTTATAATACCAAGCAGTAGCGGATTTGTTTCGTGCCCAAGCCCCTCTACAAACAATCCGGTTAGATATCCAGCTGTGAATCCACTGACTATACCAAAAATTATCAGCGAAGCCTTCTCGCTTACCCTTTTTATCACAAAACTGGTAACAAATCGAAAAGCGTTAATAATTCCACTAATGGCCGTTACGGCCAACTGCTCGACTAAATCATAACCAGTTGGATCTATTCCATTTATCGGATCACCATGACAGTAGAGGTATTTATGCAGGCTTTGTGGGTCATCGTTGTGTCCTGCAAACTTATCCCTTTGATTAAACCTGCCATTGCCTGGGTTGTAGTAACGCGCCCGCAAGTTATACATCTGGAGGTTTTTGTCATACTGCTCGCCGCAGTAGAGCTTGCTCGTGATGCGGTCAGTGTCGTCCGCCGCCGCAACTTCCGCCGTGGAGGAGGAGGCCGTCACTTGCGCATTGCCAGTTTGCATCGTGCCATACGCATCGTAGGTGTAATGTTGCGTCACGCTGCCGGTGGTGCCGGCCAGTTGCCGGTTGCTACCGTGGCCGTCCGGCAGGAAGTAGCTCGGTGCCGTGGCCGTCGTCCCGCATTGCGCCAGCGTTTCATCGCCCAGCACATAGCTCATGCTTGGCGTGGCAGCCGTCGTGAATTCCTCCAGCACCTGCGCGTAGCCGGTGTGGTTGTTCGCATCCACCAGATATTTCGTCGTGAGACCGCCGTTCGCCGTCTGGCTCACCCGGATACCACTGTCGTTATACAGGTAACTCGCCACCAAACTGCCGCCCGTGTCATAAACCCCGTCCAGCTTGTTCGCCACGTTGTAGGTGTAGGTCATCGTGGCGGTGGCATTGGTTTTCCCAATCATCGAGCCGTTCACGTCATACGCGTAGCTGTTCGTGTCCGTCAATGTGCTGCCCACCTTCGTCACTTCCCGCAGCAACGCATCGTTCGCGTCGTAGAGATTCGTGATGGTCGTCACGCTTGCACCGGTCTTCACCTGCTGCAACCGGTTCCCGGCCAGGTCATACACAAACGCATTGGTATAGGCATACGTCCCGCCCGCCGACTTGCTCACGCTCACCTCGTTCGTCAACCGATACAGCCCGTCATACGCCCACGCCAGCGTGTTCGTCAGGTATCCGCCACCGCTCTCCTGCAACAACACCTCCACCGCATTCGTCCTTCTGCCTGTTGCATCCAGTTTGTAGCTGTAGCTAGCGTTCAAGACCGCTCCTGCCACATGAGTCAGATTCGTCATCCGGTTCAGGCTGTCATACAGGTAGGTCGTCGTGACGCCGTTCGGCAACGCCACGGAACTGCGGTTGCCCACGGCATCGTAACCGTAGGTGGTCACCTCCGCCGGGGTGAGCGTCGAGCCGTTGCGCTTGGTCACGGTGACAGTCTTCAGCCGGCCCAGTTCGTCGTAACCGTATTGCACATTGGAGTTCTTGGTGTTCGTCTCAGTGTGCCGGCCCGTCGCCAGATCGTAGCCGTAATTGATCACGCCTTCCGGCATGTTCACCTGGGTCAGATGCCCCTCATTGTCGTAGCTAAAATAGGTGTAACGCGTTGTCGCCGTGCTGCTGTTGTTCGGATACGAATAATCCGCACGCGCCGTCCAGAGCGAATCCATGCCCGGCTCGTTGGCGATGATAGCCGCCAATGTGATCAGCGTGGCAAACCGCCAACCGTAGGAGGGCAGCTTGATGCGGCGAGGATGGCGGATGGCGGATAGCGGATGGCGGAAACAGCGAGATGTCTGCGCTGCTTTCACGCGCAGCGTCCGTGCCAACCACGGGAAGAACGTATTTCCAAACAGGGCACGGAATGCTTCCACCTGTTCGTCGTAAATCTCCAGCACCAGTTCCGCCCACAGCCGGCGTCGCTGTGCCGGAATCATCATCATCGCCATCGCCAAGAGCATTAGCCCGACCGCCCCGCCGGAAGCGTTCGGGTTCCGCCCCACCGTGGCCATGAACCTGGCCGCCATGCCGGAACTGCCGCCGCCCGAATACGCGTAGCCATAGCTTGCATCGCTGCCGTAACGCTCGGTGATGTTCGTCACTTGGCCCAACTGGTTGTAGGCATAGCTCACCGAGTTGGACGCTGCCGTGGCATTGACTGCAAACAGGTATTTGGCCTTCACCCGGCCCAGCTTGTCATATTTATACTCCGTCCACTGGCCTTTGAAGTCATACTGCTTCCACAACTGCCCCTTGAGATGATCGGCTGTCGTGCTTGGCGCATACACATTCGTCTCCACCTGGCCCAGCGGCAGCCGGTGCGTCAACTGCCGCCCCAGCGCGTCATACGTGAACGTATTCGTCCGTCCCTTCGGATCCGTGCTGACCGCCAGACGACCATACATGTCGTATTGATAGAACCATTGCGGAGGCGTCGAAGCATTGCCATTCTCCGGGTCAAGCACCGTCGGCTTGATGACATTGGTCAACTGACCAGAGACATCGTAGGCAAACTGCGTCAGCAACAGGGCTTGATCTTGCCCGCCCGTGCGCTGACCGAGGTCATTATAGATGTTCGTGGTGAAGCTGGTGTCCGGATAAATGGTCGCCACCTGCCGGCCCACGGCATCATAGCACGACTGGATATTGCGACCTAACGCATCCACCATGTTTGTCCGGCGACCGGCATTGTCATAGGCATAGGAATTAGTGTTTTTCAGCGGATCCACCACCTGCTTGAGCTGACCGTCCGGATAGTAATCGTAGATGGTTGTTTGGAAATCAGGCCCAGTGCGGGAATAAACCCAGCCACTGGCCAGATAGACAGTGGAATTTGTGGCATAACCGGTGCCCAGAGAACCCACTGTGCTCATTTTCACACCTGGATTTGCAGGATCGTCTTCGATGTTGACCACCACGCCAGTCCTGCGGATGGTATTGGTGGCGCGGCCCAAGGCATCATATTGTGTGAGCGTGCCGGTGATCTGGTTACGATCTGAAGTCAGGAACGGCCGGCCACCATCATCATAAGCCGTGCGGGTAATAGTGCCATCCGCCGAGGTGCTCTGGATGACATTGCCCCGAGCATCGTAGATGAAGCTGTTCGTATTGCCAAACTTGTCAATCGTGTGATCCACCTTGCCATTGATGTTGTAGAACGTCTGGTTGGTGTTGCCATCCGCGTCAATCGTCATCGTCACGCGGCCCTGGGCGTCGTAAATCGTGGCGGTGGTGACGGTGACTGGCGAACCGCTGGCATTCGTCCAAACATAAGAACTGTTCGTCTGGTTGCCATTGGCGTCATAGACAAAATTCCGCGTGAAGTTGTTCGCGTCAGTGGTGCCGGTTAAGTAGCCCGTGGAAACGTCATAGGAGAAGGATGAGGTAGTGTTGCCGCGAGCATCCTTGGTTTGCGACAACTGCCCGTTCGCATAAACCGAGGACGACTGGGAATTGGTATGGCCTTGGGCATCCAGTTGAGCCGAGCCGAGCCGATCGCCAGTCGTGGGATCATAATAATTGGTCGTCACATTGCCCAAGGGATCGGTCTGACCGGTCATGTTGCCAAAAGCATCGTAACTGAAGGAGTTGGTGCGATTCAGCGCATCAACTGTTTGAGTGCGATTATTATTGTCGTCATAGGCATACGAATTCGTATGGTCTCCCGAATCAATGGTTTGGAGCAGGTTGTTATTGCCGTCGTATGCGTTGAAGGTCGCCAGACCCAAGGCATTTGTTTCAATGGTCACGTTGCCGCGCGTATCGTAAACGTAGGTGTTGGTATTGCCCAACCGGTCGGTGACAATCTCCATGTCATTGGTAGGATTATGGAAATACTGCGTCAGCTTGCCATTGGCATCCTGCACGGCAGTCAACCGGCCGTTGTCATCGTAGAAATTCTTCGCCACCTGCGTGCCATCGCCATTAAACATGGCCGTGATGTAATGCGGAAAATTCGGATTACCGTAGGCAAAGGAATTGGTGACATACGTTCCGTCACCACTGCGGTCAGTCAACCGTTGCACAGCAATCAGGTTTTCGGCACTGTCGTAGTCATATTTCACCGCATAGGGTAGTCCGCCGGCGACTTCCGAGTTGGGATCGCTTATGCCATCAATGAAGCCGTCACTGTTGCGATGAATGGTGAACTGATTTGTTGCCGTGCCGTTGGCGGAGGTGAACGTGACGGTTGTCGGAGTGATGTCAATGGTGTCTCCATTGCGCTGCTGGATTCGGGAAAGATAAGGACGCCCATAAGCTTGCTCCTGATCTTCTCCCGCCAAGTCGTTGATCTCACCGCTCAAGCTCATGTCGTGTTCACCCAAGTCTTCACGGCTGATCGTATAGATGGTGCCGTCATAATTGCTGAGCACAAAACCACGGAAATCATAGTTTTCCATGTCCACCCCCGGCCCGGCTGATTGCCAGTAAGGATTGGGCCAACCCCACAATGTCACCAAACTATTATCGCCCCAGGAACCACCGCCTTGCGCTGGCTGGAGCGTGGTCAGGGTGGCCTTTACACCTGGAGCCGCCCGCCAGACCCCGTTGTAAAGCGCCCCGGAATCTCCGCCACCCGATACGAAATCAAAATAGAAAGTCGTCCGCTGACCGTTGGGCAGGGTCAGGGTCACATCCCGCCCGCCACCCGTCCGGCGGCTAAATACTTCGCCAGCACTATCCTCAACATCTTCTCTGGTCTCGTCAATTGAGACATCCATGCTGTTGATGGCAAACGTCCAGCCATAGCCAAAGTCGCCCTTGAAGGAATTGAGCGAATTGTAGGTGCGGGTCACGGTCAGCGGAATGCCATTGACCGGAATCGTCAAATCCTGCTGGCTAAAGCTGAACTGACCAATTTTGAGATTGGAATCCAGGCCGATGCGTTTTGTGACCTCGTTATGCACCTGCCCACCGCTCACGCTCAAGACCAAGTCATAAATGCCATTGGGAATCGTGGTCAGGTCGCAATCAGGAGCCAGTAATCCGGTGTCGGTATTGGGATCAGGATAAACTGAATTGGTTCTGGCCCCGTTGGCATTTTGCCGGGGTAGCGGAGTGAGGTCGCGAACCAACGAGCCGTCATGGATGTCATAGAGCCCCAACTGCCAGACCACGTTGCTTCCCAAAACATGATTAGCCTGCCCGTAGAGCGAAATAATACCATTTCGAATTACGTTTACATACGGATAAGTCACTCCATTGTCCAACACCACCTCGCCTTGCAATTGATTGGTGTTTAACTCGCCATCCACGAACTGGTCAAGCTTGACCACCAGATTTCCACTGCCACTGATGGTTGTTTGATTTGTCACGTCCACATAGATAGGCCAGCAGGAACCCACCTGACCAAACGCGTCATTTGCCTGGGCGTTGATGCCGCAACCACAGGCGGAATAGTCAGCCGTCCAATTGGTCAACGTGTAGAAACTGTTGCTTCCGTTGGTGACAATGCCAATGACCTGCTCACCCAAATAAAACACCACATTCGTCACATAGGCATACGGGGAAACCTGCGCCACGATTGGCACCACGGCACCGGCATTGGTCGCGTATCGGTTGTTGGCCGAATTTGAATCCACTGGGGCCACAATCTCCACCTCCGGTTTTGCCGGTGGGTAAATGCCGATTTGCACATAGGACCAGGCGAATCCACCCCGGCCATCACTGATTTCATAGCTGAACCAGTCAGACCCGGCAGGCAAGTTCACCGGCGCATTGTAGTTGAGCGACGTTCCACTGTTGATGATGGACAGGCTGGCACCTGAAAGATGATTGGTTCCCACAGCAACAATCTTTAAGGAATCACCATCTGGATCCGTATCATTCCCCAGCGGGTTCAGGACATAATTTTGCCGCCTAGCTGGCACATAGCGCTGATCCGGAAACGCTTCTGGCGCCTGATTGCCGTTGGAAGGTTTGACAACCAGTGTTTGAAGAGCAGCTACAGTGCTGCGCCCGTCTGTATCCACGGCCGTGGCTGTGATGGCATAGATGCCATCCGGCACATCCACCCAATTTGTTGTCCATAGATGATCGGCTACATTTGTCCCCATCCCGATGGTAATCAGCCCATTCGTGGTCATCCATTGGAAAACCACGTGATCCACCGGCGCAACTCCATTGGTCACAAAAGCAGAAATGGGTATTGTGGCGGGACTAAAGTAAATCTGGTTTGTGATTGATGAATCGAGGGCTATGCTTGGGGGAGCACCGGACGCAAAAGCAGATCCAACAAGATATACGACATAGTAACCACCCACACTGGCAGTGTTTTGTATGGCTAATTGCCCGATCGCGACTCCGTTGGTCGTGGCCATGAATTTAACCCCTAGATTCGTCACATCATTGACAGGCAGAGTGCTATAGGAAATGTCATTGGTAAGCGTAAAGTCTCCATTTGTAAATATCTGCTGGATAGAAATATCCGCCGCGCCAGCATTGCTGACCAACAAAGTTATATTAGTTGTTTGCAACGGGTTCGTGTCTGGGAAATATATTGTTCCACCATTTGGTATATTCGTCCCATTAAGGGAAACTTGGATTGAATAATAAGAACCCAAGGTTGTGGTGTCGGTTCCGCAGGCCAAGGCAATTGTAAAATAGAGTGGTTCGTTTGTTGCCGCATCGATGATTTCGATTAGAAAATCCTCGCTGTTGGTGGGGGTATATGTCAGATGCCCGCTTGTATCCACGGCAACAATGTTATTGGAGGAGTCACGCAATATCAAAGCGACGTCCGCCGAACCATTATTCACGTAGTCGATGGTAAAATTTGTTCCAGCCTCAGCCTGATAAATAAAATAATTTGCATAATGAGGATCGCTGGCTGGCCATTCCGGCGATAAAAGCGACGATGACAACTGTGATGAAGCCGAACCGCAGGTGATAGCGGCAGCCCAATCCTTATATGCTTGAGGAGTTTGAATCACGCCATCAAGACTTGCGGTTACGATATCATGCCCGGGATTTGCTCCGGCATACACCATACTTGCAAGGCCATTGACATCTGTCGTCACATTTGTTTCAAATCCAGAGTTTACGCCATCCACACTGAAATGAACCACTGTATTGCTAACGGCGAATCCATCTTGATCGACTACCTTGGCGACAAATTGATAATCACTATTTGTAATCGTCGTGGCGCCATAGATTGGTGATAGGGAAATATTTGTCGCGGCAACCGTAATCGTGACCTCGGCCGTGGTCGACGCTTGCCCGTCGTCAGCGGTCAAGCCGAGAACATAGGTTCCGGGTTTATTAAAAGCGACGCTATTTGAGATCAATACGTTAGTAGCATTTACACCCATTTCACTCCAGCCCCAGCCATTTTCTGCAACCTTGCCACCATTCGGCCCATCAATTAGGCTCCACGAGATAAGGAGATAATTGGACGGCCACCCATCATCTTTTACTATTCCTGCTAAAGTTGCATTAGTCGAGGAGAAGACTCTATTCGTTCCCGCATCCACCTGCGGCCGCGTGTTACGAATAACATCAACACGCAGATCGTCATAGCGCTCATATTGACCGTCATCTGCTGTCAATCGTAAATAGTTTGTGCCAGGGTTAGAGAATATGGCATAGGTATTCGTTAAATCGGGATCGCCAATTGTTACGGCTCCAGCACCGCTAGCTTTTGACCAGAGATTGACGGTCGGAGTTTTAACCCGTCCATCGTCTTCGACCGAGCCCCTTAATTGAAGAAAATTAGTGGCTAAACCAACCAAAGGTTGCGGAGTAAAGCTTACTTCGGCCCACCCATTATTTTGGCTATTAAACACATGTTTTTCAAAACTTTTTCCATTCCAATGAACGCGATATAATCGGTCCCCCTCGTATGCAACAACTATGTCTCCAACAGAGGCCACAAACTCTGAGGCTGACGCTCCATAAATTGATGGGTCGCGATCGGCTACGCATAGTATGTTCTCATTTGGTTTAATAACGTGAATATTTTCAGCGCCTATTCCTAAACTGTATTCCACAACGATTCCATTTGTGTCAATGGCTGAAATGGGAGAATCATCACGACCAACCAATATACGTCCCGCCCATGGGCCATATTTTACAACATCATTCGGTATAGTGACTATGCCTTCTTCAGCATTTAATCCAGAAGCAACCAAACTTGCGTTTCCAGCTGAATCAACACGCCAAACGCTTCCAGCCCCTGAACCATTTTTTACCATTACCATTAGATTCCATCCCCAGACTCCAGTTTCATCAATACACATGCTTGAGATGACACCTGGTATAAAATCTCCAGATTCGTTTGTCAAAACCAACCATGCATTATGACTATCACCTAGATTTCCATAAATAGCCCGATCCGGTGTGATACGAACAATCTCACAATGGTTGTTTATTCCATTACCAAAGAATATTTCGCCAACCTGAAATCCCCCCTTGGTTTCTCGAGTTGTAGTTATGTATCCTTCAATCCGCCCATTATACCAACCCGCCAAAGAGTTGCTAATAGTCATGAAATCGGAAGTGGATCCATCATTTTGCAAAAGGTATAAGTGCGTATCTGTTAGCGCTGCTCCCCAGTCGTAATCCAGCCCGTCATTAAAACCCGAAAAGATTGCGCAGTTTGAAGGTGCATAATACTCAATTCCACCAGCTAAGCCCGGGACATTTGTCAGAATGTCAAGTGTAATAACTTTTTGGATCAGATTTGTGGAATCGAGAGCCGGCAAAATAAAGACTTGATTTGAGCCCGCATGAGGGATTGGTGGAAGATTGGGATCTTGGATCGTGATGGTATTCGTGCTGTAGTTAGTGTATTGTCCATCGCTACCGGAGAGCACGAATTGATAGGCGCCGACATTCGTAAATGCCGCATACGTCACCGGTTGGTTACTAGAGGCTAGGGTTGCTCCGGTCGGTCCGCTGAGTTGGACCCAGCCGATCACTAGTGATTGATTGGCCGGCAGGCCATCATCCATGACCATTCCGGGCAACTGGAGCGCATTCGTCGACAAGTTGATGGTTTGATCCGGTCCGGCATATACACTTGGCGGCTGATTGGCGACCACAAAAATCGTGATGTTAGTGGAACTTCTAGTTGCACCGGTACCATCGGTGGCCACTGCCCGTAATGTGTATGTCCCATTAGTCACCCCAAGCCAGGTGATTGAAGTATTTGTGCTCGGAGAATTGACGTAGTTCGTCCAAATTGGAAAGATTGCATTCTCATAAAACACAACCTTGGTGATGTTGGTGAAATCAGACGAAGCAAACGCCGCAATGCTAATGTTTGTGGGATAAATCCCAAAGTATGCGCCATTAGCCGGTGAGGTGATTGCAAGCGTCGGTAGATTTCTGACATTATTTGTCACCGGGACCGACATGATCAAAGTTCCCTGACTGTCCGTTGCACGGGCCGTCAGCACATAGGTGCCACCATGACTTGGCCACCAATTGATCCGGTAGTAGCCGTTGGTCTGCGTGGCGGCGTAGCCCAGGAAATTGGTTCCAGCTGTGTTCGTGCCAATATTGAACACTACGTTGCTGATAGTGATGCCAGGAACCGACGAAGTAGCCGTGGCGGAAACCAGAATATTCGAGAAAGCGGGGAAAGTCTGGTTGAGGGGGGAGGTGATTTGCACCACCGGGTTAGGATTTACGATCACTGCGGCCACGATGGCCGAAGTTGAAACCAGACCGTTATCGTCGGTGCCCACAACAAATAATTGGTTGGTGCCCAAAGGCGCATTCGTCCAGTTGAAGCTGAACACATTGGTAATGACACCCACACCGGTGCTTTGCAAAAAGTTGGTGCACGTCCCGAGGACATTGGCTATTCCGTTAAAAACATAACTAATTTGAACATTGGTAACCATGCCATTGTAATCAAAACTGGTTGCCACGACGTCAATGGGAGTTCCGGAGTAATACAGTTGGTAATTGGTTGGAGAACTGATGAAAACACCCGGGGTGCGCAAATTCGTGATGGTGCAGGTGCTGTAATTGGTTGCCAATCCATCATCCGCCTCCAGTTGCA
>Ga0207702_10000449_pt1 | contig 46527 bp, 53 predicted proteins | sample KBSCornC62_FD_184302 | JGI IMG/M metagenome (GOLD analysis project Ga0207702, IMG submission 184302) | Corn rhizosphere microbial communities from Kellogg Biological Station, Michigan, USA - KBS Corn C6-2 (SPAdes) (version 2) | ecosystem: Host-associated > Plants > Roots > Rhizosphere > Soil ... | reverse complement strand
CCTTTAGTGGAATCCATTAGCCGCACACCAGAGTTGACGGCAACACGGGTTTTCTCCTCTCAAACAGCGTTTTTCGGGGCCAAATGACCCCTCAAAAGGGGTAAATAAAAGATTGCATCGGCCCGGTTTTCATCGAGTTTGAAAATATCCGCGTCCGCGAAATGCACAGCCCGATGCATGCCCGGAGTTTGGCCGTCCGCTTGTGGCCTCGCGTTCGTGTCCGCACCCGCGCGCACGTACAAGACAATGGCGGGAGGGGGGCCACCATGACCAGTTGTGCCCATACGAAAACAGCCTATTGCATTTTGCAATATAATAACCTTATGACTTCACAATCAGCGCCTTATCCACGATTTTTGTGCGATTTCCGCGCGTGTGAATATTGCGGCAGTGTCGAGTTCGCGGAGACACTCGGTCCTCCCTCTCATCCGAACAATTGCCTTTGGACGTTCCTCCCGGCGAACCGTGAATTCACGTCGTCCGCGCAGGCGATCCTATGAAGCAGGGCCTCCCGCCCTTACGAGTTGGGGGGAGAAGGGGAGTGACACGATCAGCCATTCGACTCCAACCGTGGTTGCCAATACCTCCCTAACCCGAGCAAGGCTTCAGGCGCGCCGAACCGCTTCGTATTCGACTTTTTGATACGCGCGTCTTTCTCGCGCCTATTCACGAGCGAGCAAGGAGGCGCATTCGCCTCTGAAACCATCAATTTCTCTCTTGCTTGTCGTGAAGCGAGTCTGGTTAACTGATCCCTCACATTTTTCGGGATCAATTCTTCGCGTTATCGGTGTGAGTCGATGAACGCTTGTCACGAAAATCCGCGATTTCTCCGCGGGGATTTTCGTTTCTCCATTTTTCTGCGCGAAATGGCTTGCCCAGGATTTCCCCCCTGGTACTTTTCGCGTCTTTTCCTCATTTTCAGACCTTCTTTTCGTTATGCCGACCATCAATCAACTCGTACGCAAAGGCCGTCGTAAGGTACGCGCCAAGTCGAAATCTCCGGCTTTGGCAGGTAACCCTTTTCGCCGCGGCGTCTGCGTGCAGGTCATGACCCGTACGCCTAAAAAGCCGAATTCGGCTATTCGTAAAGTGGCCAAGGTCCGCCTGACCAATGGCAGCGAAGTCATCTCTTACATTCCGGATGAAGGTCATAACCTCCAGGAGCACTCGATTGTCCTTGTTCGCGGTGGTCGTGTGAAGGACTTGCCCGGCGTTCGCTACCATATCGTTCGTGGTACGCTCGACGCGACGGGCGTGGAAAAGCGCCGCCGTAGTCGTTCGAAGTACGGTGTGAAACGTCCGAAAGCCGCCAAGTAACCCTTTTTTATTTCGTCATGTCACGCCGTCACAGAGCAGAAAAACGTCAAGTCGAGCCGGATATCCGTTATAACAGCCCGCTCGTCGCTCACTTGGTCAATGTCATCATGAAGAGCGGCAAGAAGAACCTTGCTCAACGCATCGTCTACGGTGCCTTCGAGAAGGTTTCCGAGAAACTCGAAAAGGGTGACCCGGTTGATCTGCTCATCGGCGCGCTCGAGAACGCCCGCCCCCGTCTGGAAGTCAAAAGCCGCCGCGTTGGTGGTGCGACCTACCAGGTGCCGATTGAAATCTCCTACGAACGTCAGGAAAGCTTGGCCCTCCGTTGGATCGTTGGCGCCGCCGGCTCGCGCAAAGGTGTTCCAATGAAAGATGCGTTGGCCGCTGAGATCGTCGACGCTTACAACAACACTGGGTCGGTGGTGAAGAAGAAGGAAGACACGCACAAGATGGCTCAAGCCAATCGCGCCTTCGCTCACCTGCGCTGGTAATTTTTAGGTCTGTTTAGAGTCCGTTCCTATGTCTACTGTCGACGCTCCCAAAATCACGGTTGTTACCGAAAAATCGAAGGTCTCTCCGGCCAATTCGAAAGACCGCCCCTTCCCCCTGGAATGGACGCGTAATATCGGTATCGCCGCGCATATCGACGCGGGCAAGACCACGACGACGGAACGTATTTTGTTCTATTCCGGCGCCGTTCACAAGATGGGTGAAGTGCACGAAGGCACGACTGTGACCGACTGGATGGAACAAGAGCGCGAACGCGGAATCACCATCACCGCAGCAGCGATCTCCTGTGCCTGGAACGCATCTTGGGGCCCATGGAAAGGGATCAAGCAGCGTATCAACATTATTGATACCCCAGGCCACGTTGATTTCACCGCGGAAGTCGAGCGTTCCCTTCGGGTCCTCGATGGAGCTGTGGCCGTTTTCTGCGCCGTTGCCGGCGTGCAACCGCAGTCCGAAACAGTTTGGCGGCAAGCCAACAAATATCGCGTTCCTCGTGTGGCGTTCATCAATAAGATGGACCGCACCGGCGCTGACTTTTTCCGCGCGGTTTCCGAAATGCGGGAGAAGCTGAAGGCGAACGCACATCCGATTTTCTTGCCGATCGGCAAAGAAGAAAACTTCTCCGGTTTGGTCGATCTCGTTCAGAACGTAGCCTACAAGTTCGAAGAAGGCGCGAATGACGTTCTCGGGATGAATCCCACCACGCACCCGATCCCGGCCGAAATGGCGGATCAGGCTAAGGAATACCGCGACAAGCTGATTGAAGCCGTTTCCGATTTCGACGATGTCATCGCCGAAAAGTATTTGAACGGTGACGAGATCAAGACCGACGAGCTGATGCTCGCGGTTCGCAAAGCGACGATTTCTCTCCAGTTCACCGGCGTCATTCCGGGTTCTGCTTTCAAGAAAAAGGGCGTTCAACGTCTGCTCGATTGCGTTGTTAACTACCTCCCGAATCCGATCGATGTTCCGCCGATGATCGGCCAAGACAGCGATGGCAAGGAAGTCAAAGCGACGGTTGACGATAAGGCGAAGATGGCTGGTCTCGCCTTCAAGCTCTGGACGGACCCATTTGTTGGTAAGATTGTCTTTTTCCGGATTTACACAGGTACGCTGCCGAAGGGCATGTCTCTTTACAATCCTCGTACCCGTCGGAGCGAACGCGTTTCCCGCCTCGTTTTGATGCGCGCGATGGATCGCGAAGAAATTGACATGGCTTACTCTGGCGACATCTGCGCGCTCGTCGGCGTTAAAGACGTCATCACTGGCGATACGCTCTGCGACGAAGATTTCGATATCCGTCTCGAACCACCGTCCTTCCCGGAACCCGTCATCTCGATGTCGATCGAGCCAAATTCCAAGGGTGACCAGGAGCGTATGGGCACGGCGCTGCAACGCCTGGTGGCCGAAGACCCGACTCTCCGCGTCAAAACGGATGTCGACACCGGTCAAACGATTTTGGCCGGCATGGGTGAACTTCACCTCGACATCATTCGCGATCGGATGAAACGCGAATTCAAAGTCGAAGCCACCGCGGGTAAACCTCAGATCGCTTATCGTGAAACGGTCAAGAGTGCCGCCGATGGCGAAGGCAAATTTATCCGTCAATCTGGCGGTAAGGGCCAGTACGGTCACGTGCTCGTCAAGATTGAGCCGAACGAAAAGGGCAAGGGCGTGGAAGTCATCAACGAAATCGTTGGCGGCGTTATCCCGAAAGAGTTTATCAAACCTTCAACGGAAGGTATTCTCGAAGGCGCAAACAATGGCGTCGTCGCCGGTTTCCCTGTCGTTGATGTGATCGTTCGTATCGTCGACGGTTCGTTCCACGAAGTCGACTCGTCCGAACTCGCGTTTAAGATGGCCGGCATTTTCGCGTTCAAGGACGCGATGAAGAAGGCAAACCCGATCTTGCTCGAGCCGATCATGGGCGTCGAAGTGACGACTCCGGAAGAATATCAGGGCGACCTGATGGGCGATATCAATCGTCGTCGCGGCCAGATCCAGGGCATGGAAAATAAGGCCGGCGCATGTATCATCACGGCTTTCGTCCCGCTTGAATTGCTCTTCGGTTATGTCACCGACATTCGCTCGCTCTCCAAGGGTCGCGCGAGCGCTGGCATCACACCGTCGCATTTCGAACAGGTTCCAAATGCTTTGCTCGCCAAGATCGTCGAGAGCTCTTCGAAAGCTCCGGCTCGTACATAACCTTCGTTCTTTTTAGCCATGAAAGGCCAACGTATTCGCATTAAACTCCAAGGCTTCGATTACCGCGTAATCGACCAATCCGCCTTGGAAATCGTCGAGACCGCCAAGCGCTCGGGCGCCCGCGTTTCCGGCCCGATTCCGCTTCCGACTCGCATCGAAAAGCTTTCCGTGAATCGTTCGCCGCACGTCGACAAGAAGTCGATGGAGCAGTTCGAAACGCGCACGCATAAGCGCCTCATCGATATCATCGAGCCGACCGCTCAGACCGTCGACGAACTCAAGAAGCTCAACCTTCCTTCTGGCGTTGATATCACCATCAACGTATAACTATTTCAGTATCCTTAAAGTACATACATAGCTGTTGCTCATGTGCCCCCGGGCACCGCTGAGTCTCCGTTAATGTAGGTTCAAACGGAATTATTCCACCTACCGCTTAGCCCATGATCTCTACTCTCGTAGGAAAAAAACTCGGGATGACGCAGGTCTACGACGCACAAAACGTCTTAGTCCCCGTCACCGTTGTTGAAGCCGGTCCTTGCCCGGTCGTTCAAGTGAAGACGACCGCGACTGACGGCTACAATGCCGTCCAGCTTGGCTTCTCGAAAAAGAAGTCCAAGAACTCTTCCGCAGCCGAAGCCGGCCACGCGAAGAAAGCCAACATCGATGACACTCCGCGCGTTCTCAGTGAAGTGCGCACGGAAGGTGAACCGAGCCTCAAAGTCGGCGAGGTCATCACGGTCACTGCCTTCACCGAAGGCCAGTTTGTCGATGTGACTGGCATTTCCAAAGGTAAAGGCTTTCAGGGTGTCGTTCGCCGTTTCCGCGTTGCAGGCGGTCCTGCGTCCCACGGTTCCATGTTTCACCGCCGTATCGGTTCGATCGGTATGCGTCAGACTCCTGGCCGTTCATGGAAAAATCAGGCGATGCCTGGTCACATGGGCAGTGAACGCCGCACGGTGCAGAATCTCCGCATCGTCAAAGTGATTGCCGATAAAAATATCCTTCTGGTGAAGGGTGCGATTCCGGGCGCCAATGGCGACGACGTGATCGTTCGTTCCGCCATCAAAGGCCAACAAAAGAAAGCCTAACTGGAGGAATAGCCGCTATGAAACTGAAAGTTTTCTCTGCTGATGGCGCGTCTTCGCGCGAACAAGATTTCGATGGTTTGCCCTCGTTCGAAGGCGACCGCGGTCTTCAGGCCGTCAAAGAAGTGATCGTTGCGATCAACGCCAACAACCGTCTCGGCACGCACTCGACCAAAACCCGTGGCGAAGTCCGCGGTGGTGGTAAGAAGCCGTGGCGTCAAAAGGGTACTGGTCGCGCTCGCGCCGGTTCCATCCGCTCGCCTCTCTGGGCCGGTGGTGGTGTCGTCTTCGGTCCTAAGCCCCGCGACTACTCGAAAAAGATCAACGCCAAGGTCAAGGCGCTCGCGTTCAGTCGCGCTTTATTCGATCGAGCCACCGCTGGTGAAATCGATGTGATCGAGCGTTTCGAAGGCACGAAGACCAAGGCCGTCAACAACGTCATCGGTTTGATCGCGCCGAAGGGCAAAGTCCTCGTGGTCGACGCTGGCTTCACCGCTGAAGCGACTCGCGCCACTCGCAATATTTGTCGGGTCAGTCTCCAAGATGCGTCGAAACTCAACACCCACGATCTCGCTCGCTACAGCAAGATCATCGTCTCGAGTGCCGCGCTGGAAAAAATCATTGCTCGCGTGAGCGGAGGTCAATCATGAGCGCCGGTTCTGTCTTAAAACTCGTCCGTTTGACGGAAAAATCGAACAAGCAATCTGCCGAACTCGGCCAGTATACGTTCGAAGTTTCTACGAACTCAAACAAGCACCAGATCGCAGCCGCGGTTGAGTCGACCTTCAAGGTGACCGTCACGCGCGTCAACACCCTCAACTATCGCGGCAAAAACAAGCGCAGCCGCCAAGGCCGCCCGAGCATCACGTCCGACTACAAGAAGGCGATCGTGACGCTCAAAGCTGGCGACAAAATCGAGCTCGTCTAACCCGGAGAACCTGATCCATGGCTCTTAAACAATTTCGTCCGCTGACCCCGGCTCAACGTTTCACTAACCTGAACCGTCCGGAAGGTCTGTCTAAAAAGCGCCCAGAGCGCGGACTCACGGTCGCTAAAAACAAGACCGGTGGTCGCAACTGCTACGGCCGTCTCACGTCGCGTCATCGCGGCGGTGGCCACAAGCAGTTGTACCGTATCATCGATTTTCGCCGCGACATCCTCGATGTTCCGGCAACGGTTCTGGCGATCGAGTACGATCCCAATCGTACGGCCCATCTCGCTCTCGTCGTTTATCAGAATGGCGAAAAGCGGTATATCCTTGCTCCAAACGGCCTCGCCGTCGGCGCGAAGATCGTCGCTTCGAACACGGCGACGATCAACGACTACATCGTTGGTAACAACTATCCGCTGGAAATCATTCCGCCTTCGACCCGCTTGCATTCCGTGGAGTTGATCCCGGGACGTGGCGCTCAGCTCGGCCGCACGGCTGGCACTTCGCTCGAACTCGTCAGCGTGGAAAATGGCCAGGCGCAGATTCGTTTGCCCTCGGGTGAAACCCGTTTGGTCAATGCCAAATGCCGCGGCACGATCGGTGAAGTTGGCAATGGCGATCACAACAATCAATCGCTCGGAAAAGCGGGCCGCAGTCGCTGGTTGGGCCGCCGTCCTCACACTCGTGGCGTGGCCATGAACCCGGTCGATCACCCCAACGGCGGTGGTCAGGGTAAATCCAAGGGTGGTGGCGGTCGCCAACATCTTGTATCACCGTGGGGTCAGCTCTCCAAGGGCTTCCCGACGCGTCGTCGCTCGAAGGTTTCTAACAGTCTCATCCTGGTTCGCCACAACGGTCGTCCGCCGCGCGGCAAGAAATAATTTAACGCACTCGCAACATGGCACGTTCGATCAAAAAGGGTTTCTTCGTCGACTATCACCTTCTCGAAAAAATCGAGAAGGCAACGAAGGCCGGCGCTCGCAAACCTATCCAGACGTGGTCGCGCCGCTCGACCATCACGCCCGACTTCATTGGGCACACCTTCAACGTTCACAACGGCAAAGCTTTTGTCTCTGTTTACGTCACCGAAAACATGGTTGGTCACAAGCTCGGCGAGTTCTCGCCGACCCGTGTGTTCAAATCCCACGGTGCGCATACCGCAAAGGCGATCTAATTGGCGCGAGCGTTCTGTCTCCATTTTTTCAATACACGAGACGGTTCGCTCAATTTATTTATCTAACAACTAAAAGGGCAGGGTCCCGTTAACACGGAGCTGCTGTCGCCGAAATCGGAATCATCAAAATGGAAGTACAAGCCCTCACACGCAACGCGCGCATGTCCCCTAAAAAGGTGCGCGAAGTCGCTCGGACCATTCAGGGTCGCAAGGCCGCTGAAGCGGTTGATTTGCTCATGCTCATCCCGCGTAAGTCCGCGCGTTTGATCGCGAAGACGCTCAAGTCCGCGATCGCGAACGCTGAAAACAACAACAACTTGGCCGGCGACTCGCTCATCGTGAAGACGGCGATCGTGGAAAACGGTCCCGTTCTCAAGCGCTTCAAAGCAGGTGCTCGTGGTTCCGCGATGCCACGCCGCAAGAAGATGTCGCACATCCGCATCGTCCTCTCGGACGGAAACTCCACTCAATCGTAACTTCCATGGGCCAAAAGACCAATCCCACCGGCTTCCGTCTCGCTGTCCGCCGCAACTGGCAGTCCCGCTGGTATGCGACCAAAAAAGATTTCGGCAAGCTCCTGGCTGAAGACCAGCTCATCCGCACCAAGCTGATGGAGAAGCTGAAACAGGCTTCCGTTCCGCGCATTTTCATCGAACGCGCTTCCAACCGTGTTCGTGTTAAAATTTATACCGCTCGTCCTGGCATCGTGATTGGCCGCAAGGGTCAAGAAATCGAGAAGATCAAGGAAGAGTTGGCCAAGCTCACCGGTAAAGAAATCCTCCTGGACATCCAGGAAGTGAAGAAGCCGGAAATCGAAGCGCAGCTTGTCGCGGAAAACGTCGCTCTCCAGCTCGAACGCCGTATCGCGTTCCGCCGCGCGATGAAGAAGTCCGTGGAAATGGCGATGAACCTCGGCGCTGAAGGCATTCGTATTCAGTGCTCCGGTCGTCTCGGAGGCGCCGATATTGCGCGTCGTGAATGGCAGCGTAAGGGCCGCGTTCCGCTCCACACGCTTCGCGAGAACATCGATTACGGTTTCTTCGAAGCCCACACTATGTACGGCAAGATCGGCGTGAAGTGCTGGATCTGCAAAAAGGAAGCCGACAACAACTGATCCTGATGATGAAGCGGCGCGGATTCGTCGCTCGCGTATGCAAAATCGCCCGACCATCCGCGCTTCGTTCCTATAAATCATCAATTCTAGACACTCCCTCCCATGGCACTTTCACCCTCACGCACCAAGTACCGTAAAACCCAGAAGGGTAGCCTCGCGGGTAATGCGAAACGTGGTAACACGATCGCGTTCGGCGATTTCGGCCTCCAGTCTTTGACCCGCGGACCGATGACCGGCCAGCAGATCGAAGCCGCTCGCGTGACGATTTCCCGTCACCTGAAGCGCAAAGGCAAACTTTGGATCCGCGTCTTCCCGCACAAGCCCGTCACGAAAAAGCCCGCCGAAACCCGCATGGGTCACGGTAAAGGTCCGGTCGAGTACTATGTCGCCCAGATCAAGCCCGGCGCCGTTTTGTTCGAACTGGCCGGTGTGCCTGTCACGATCGCCAAAGAGGCGTTCCGTTTGGCCGACGCCAAACTCCCATTCCATTGCCGCTTCATCGTTCGCGAAGGCGCGGTCGCCTAATTGTAACCGCTAATTGGATACATCCATGAATTATAAAGAAATTAGCGAGCTCGCTCCGAACGAAATCGAAACGAAGATTCGCGATTCTCGCGAAAAGCTTCTCGGCCTTCGCCTGCGCAAGCAGACCGGCCAAGTCGAAAAGACCCATGAGCTGCGCACGCTCCGCAAGGATGTCGCTCGCCTCGAAACTGCTCTCAGCGCGAAGAAGAACAAGTCCGCCTGAAGCCCTTAACTGATTTAAGACCATGTCCTCTTCCGCCCGCAGTAAGCGCAAAGACCTGATCGGCTTCGTCACGAGCCGCTCCGGCGACAAATCCATCAAAGTGACCGTGCCTTTCAAAGTACCGCACCCGCGCTACGAGAAGGTTATTAACCGCAAGACCGTCGTTCACGCTCATGACGAGAAGAACGAAGCCAAGATTGGCGATAAGGTCGAGATCATGGAAACCCGTCCGATCAGCCGCTTGAAGCGCTGGCGCGTTGTGCGCGTGTTGGAACGGGCCGTGGTCGCCAGTGCAGCCATCACCGAAAACGATGTGGCCGGCACGGTTCCCACCAAGACCACCCAAACCAAAGAAGCCCCCAAGGCTTAATTAGGAGGCTCGCGCCATGATCCAACTCCGTTCCATTCTCGAAATCGCTGACAACACGGGCGCGCGTCGCGCTGCCATGATCAGCCGCAAAGGTCAGAACACCGACACCGCGGCGGTCGGCGATATCGTTACCATCCACATCAAGGAAAGCGCCACCGACGCGTCTGTGAAAAAGGGCGAGGTCGCGAAAGCGGTCGTTGTCCGCACGAAGGCAGCGGTTCGCCGTTCCGACGGCAGCTACCTGCGTTTCGATAGCAACGCGGTCGTTATCATCGGACCTGATGGCAATCCAAAGGGCACGCGTATCTTCGGGCCCGTCGCTCGCGAATTGCGCGCGAAGAACTTCATGAAGATCATCTCGCTCGCGCCGGAGGTCCTCTAACATGGCCACAAAATTTCATATCAAGCGCGGCGATCAAGTCGTCGTTATCGCCGGCTCCCAAAAGGGTAAGTCGGGCAAGGTTCTCGAGCTGTTGTCGGTGAAACAGCGCGCCGTCGTTGAAGGCGTCGCGATGATCAAGCGCCACACCAAGAAATCCCAAGAGCATCCGAATGGCTCGATCGTCGAACGCGAAGGTTCGGTGCATGTTTCCAACTTGATGAAGCAAGCCGACTTCGACGGCTCGAAGCGCAAGAAGAACGCCTAAAGTTCCTCGCTTTGGTCGAATCAAACGTTCGTCCGCTCTTCGCGGCGAACGTTGTTTCGTCGAAAGTGGGCCGATTCGAAAATCTCCCTTGCCTCGCCCTTCCGGGCTTCGTTAACGTTTTCCCTTTTCTCTTCACAAAAGCCTCAAACTGCCACCGGGTCGGAAATCCGATGGCCTTGCACCATGAGCAGCTACACTCCCGTCCTTAAGAAACTTTACAACGAGCAGATCGCCGGCGCTCTCACGAAGAGCCGCGGCTACGAGAATAAGCACCAAGTGCCGAAAATCACGAAGGTTGTGCTCAACACTGGTATCGATGCCGATGCCGACAAGAACCAGATCGCTGACGCCGCTCGCGACCTCGGCCTCATCGCTGGTCAGAAGCCGGTTTTGACCAAGTCCAAGAAGGCGATTTCAAATTTCAAACTGCGCCAAGGCCAAGTTGTCGGCGCGTTCGTGACGCTCCGCGGCAATTCGATGTGGGAGTTTCTCTATCGTTTGCTGTCGGTTGCGCTGCCCACGATCCGTGACTTTCGCGGTGTTTCGCCGAAGCTCGATGGCCAAGGGAACTACAACCTGGGCATCGCCGACTTCACCATCTTCCCGGAAATCACCGTGGAAAACGTGAAGAAGAGCATGGGCTTGGACATCACGATCGTCACCACGGCGACCAGCGACGAAGAAGGTCGCGAGCTCCTCCGCGCATTGGGTATGCCGTTCCGCCGCACTGAACCCACGACCCCCGTTAAAACTCAGGCTGCTTAATTTAGAACCGCCATGCCCAAGACCTCCGCCATCGAACGCAACAAGAAGCGTATCGCTCTCAACGCCAAGTTCCGCGCCAAGCGCGCTGAGCTGAAGGCCACCCTCGTCAATCCTGCGACGAGTGACGAAGAATTTTTCAAAGCACAGAAGAGCCTGGCCAAGTTGCCGCGCAATTCCTCTGCCGTGCGCATCCGCAATCGCTGCTCCATGAGCGGTCGTCCGCGCGCTTACATCGGCAAGTTTGGCGTTTCGCGTATCCAATTTCGCGAACTCGCCCTCGCCGGCAAGATCCCTGGAGTCACCAAGAGCTCCTGGTAACGCCTTTCGCTCGGATTCTCTTTTGTAGTCCGATACTGAATACGAGCGCCTCAAACCTTTTCCTGCGGGAGTCGGATATGACCCGCAGGCAACAACTAAATAACATCCACCATGACTGATCCAGTCAGTGATTTCCTCACCCGCCTTCGCAATGCGAGCAAGGCGCGTCTTGATGAATGCGTTTCTCCGCACTCGTCATTGAAGCAAAATATTGCCGCCATTCTTAAAGCCGAAGGCTACGTCTCGGACTTTACCGATGGCCAAGATGACCAAGGTCACAAGACTCTGGTCGTCAAAATGAAGTACGTGAACAATGCTCCGGTTCTCACGAACCTGTCGCGTGTTTCGACTCCAGGCCGCCGCCTTTACTATCGCTATTCCGAGATTCCGCGCGTCTTGAACGGCCTCGGCATCAGCATCCTCTCCACCTCCAAGGGTGTGTTAAAGGACCAGGACTGCCGCCGTAATAAGGTGGGTGGCGAACTGATTTGTAACGTCTGGTAATCGGAGAACATCGCCATGTCACGTATTGGAAAACTTCCTGTTCCCGTTCCCGATAAGGTCAAAATCGACATCAAGGGCCACACGGTCCTCGTTGAAGGTCCGAAGGGCAAAGTCACAAAGACCTTCGCGCCGGTCGTGAGCATCAAGCACGCCGACAAGAAGATCACCATCGCTCCGGTCGAAGACAGCCGTTTTGCGCGTGCCATGTTCGGCACCGCGCGCTCGGTCATCGCTGGTATGGTCAAAGGCGTCACCGACGGCTACTCCAAGGATCTCGAAATCCAGGGCGTCGGTTTCAAGGCCAATTTGAAGGGCAAGCAGCTCGATCTCGCGCTCGGCTACTCGCACCCCATCCTTTTCGACGTGCCGGAAGGCATCAAGATCACGGTGACGGATCAAACCAAACTGAAGATCGAAGGGGCTGACAAGCAGCTCGTCGGTGCGGTTACAGCCAGCATCCGCAGCTACTATCCGCCCGAACCTTACAAGGGCAAAGGTGTTCGCATCGTTGGCGAACGCGTTCGCCGCAAGGAAGGCAAGACGGTGGCGTAAGCCGCCTACGGCTAATGAAGAATTAAGAATGAAGAATGCAGAATGGGAAAACCGCCCAGCGCGGCAGACTCATCTGATTTCCATCTCTCGCACTTCATTCATCACTCTTCACTCAACATTCATCATTTGTATTTAAATGAACACCATTCGTAAAGCCGACCTCCTCCAGAAACGTCGCTGGAGAATCCGCAAGAAGGTCAAGGGCACCGCAGAGCGTCCGCGCCTCTGCGTTCGTTTCACCGGTAAGCACGTCTACGCTCAAGTGATCAATGACGACACCGGCACCACGCTTGTTTTCCTGTCCAGTCTCGATGGCGAGCTGCGCAAGAAGAAGCTTTCTTCCAATATCGCTGGCGCCAAGGAACTCGGCAACGTGTTTGCCGGGAAAGCCAAGGCCGCCGGAGTTACCCAAGTCGTTTTTGACCGTTCGGGCGCTCCTTATCACGGCAAAGTCAAAGTATTCGCCGACGCTGCGCGCGAAGGCGGTCTCTCCTTCTAACCATGCCTGCTCCTACAAGAAATCAAAATGGCCCGGGTCGCGGTGGTCCCAATCGTGGCGATCGCAACAATCGCGGCGGTGACCGCAACGAGCCCAAGGGCGACGGTCCAGAGCTGGTTGAAAAAGTTGTCTTTATCAATCGCTGCGCGAAAGTCGTCAAAGGCGGTCGTCGCTTCAGCTTTTCTGCTCTCGCCGTTGTCGGTGACCAGAAGGGCAACATCGGTATCGGTTACGGCAAAGCGAACGAAGTTCCGGATGCGATCAAGAAGAGCACCGAGCACGCTCGTAAACGCCTCGTCAACGTGAAGCTGAAGGGCGACACGATTCCGCACGATGTCCTTGGATCGTATGATGGCGGCAAGGTTCTTTTGAAGCCTGCTTCGCCCGGTACCGGCCTGATCGCTGGTGGCGGCGTGCGTGCAGTCCTCGAAGCGGCAGGTGTGAAAAACATCCTGACCAAATCGATGGGTTCGAAGAACCATATCGCCGTTGTGCATGCGACCTTGAACGGCCTGCGCCAGCTTAAGTTGGCTGAAGAATATCAGGCAGTCCGCAAGTCTTCCTGATTTGTTAACGGCGCGGACTCTCTGTCCGCGTCAACGGCGACACTCCGTCGCCAAATTTATATTCCGAGTCCTGCTCTCCACCCGCGAGAGTAGGGCGCCTTTAGGACCCTCTATGAAACTTCACGAACTTAAGAACGTCGATGGTGCAATCCATCGCAAGAAGCGCGTCGGTAACGGCGAAGGTGGCGGTCACGGCAAAACCTCCGGTCGCGGCGGCAAAGGCCAGTCGGCTCGTTCCGGCTCCAGCATTCGCCCCGGCTTTGAAGGTGGCCAGATGCCCCTTTATCGTAAGCTTCCGCACCGCGGCTTTAACAACTACAATTTCCGCACCAGCTACGCGACCGTCAATGTTGGCGATCTCGCCAAGCTCGATGCGAATGTGAGCGAAGTGAACGCCGAAGTTTTGTCGCAAAACGGTCTGATCCGTGGCGGCGAAACGCAGATCAAGATTTTGGGCGATGGTGAAATCACCCGCGCTTTCAAGATCACGGCAACGAAGTTCACCGCCTCCGCCAAAGCCAAGATCGAAAAGGCTGGCGGCGAAGCGATCGCGACGGCTCCGGCCGAAGCGGCCGCTGAATAAGTTTTGACTCCGCGTCGCGGCCGACATCACTCGGCCGCGATTCGCGTTTTTTGCGGGCCCCCGCTGGCGCCTTCCACCAACCTGTTTTACCCGTGTTTTCTGCTTTCACGAATTCGCTGAAGATTCCGGAGCTCCGCTCCCGGATTTTCTACACTCTCGCGCTTCTCTTCGTTGCGCGTGTCGGCGCCAATATTCCGCTGCCGGGTATTGATCCGAAACCGCTCCAGGACTTCTTCACTGCCCAGACGGCCAATGGTGCCGCTGGCAGTGCGATGGGACTGTACAATATGTTCACCGGCGGTGCGCTGATTAAGGGCGCGATCTGCGCGCTCGGCATCATGCCGTACATCAGCGCGTCGATTATTTTTCAACTGATGACCGCGGTGGTTCCGACGTTGAGCCGCCTGCAGCAGGAAGGGGATGTCGGTCGCCAGAAGCTGACGCAGTACACCCGCTATGCGACGGTGGCAATTTGCGTGGTTCAAGGCGCGCTGCTCATTCTTGCGCTTGAAAACCCTGCTCGTCTTTTCCCGGGGTATTCAATCGAGCAATACGGCGCCATCATCACCGTCCCGAAGGTGTGGTTCCTGACCACGTCTGTCGTCTTCATGACTGCCGGTACGCTTTTGCTGATGTGGTTGGGTGAACAGATCACGCAACGCGGCATTGGTAACGGCGTTTCCTTGCTCATCACCGTGGGTATTTTGGCCGATTTCCCGGGAGCGATGGCTGCGACTTATCACTTGTTTTTTGCCCCGATCGGTGTGGCTCGTCTCGGACCTCCGATCGCGATTGCGATGATCGTGCTATTCCTCGTTGTGACCATGGGGATCATTATGGTTGTCCAAGGCCAACGAAAGATTCCGGTTCAATACGCCAAGCGTGTCGTGGGCAATAAAGTCATGGGCGGCCAAAGCTCGTTCTTGCCTCTGAAGGTCAACTACTCGGGCGTTATGCCCGTCATTTTTGCCAGCGCGATCTTGCTCTTTCCGCAACAGATTTTGTCTTCGCTCGGTGCTGCTATGAAGTGGAATTGGCTGGTCGAGTTTTCCAGCGGGCTGCTTCGCGGTCACTGGACTTACTATACCGGCTACACCGTGCTGATCCTATTTTTCAGCTACTTCTGGGTATCGGTGATGTTTAAACCCATCCAGATCGCTGACGATCTCAAGAAATACGGCGGCTATATCCCTGGGGTTCGTCCGGGGGAGCCAACCGCGAGTTTCCTGGATTTCATCATGACGCGCCTGACTCTTGCCGGCGCGATCTTCCTGACCGTCATCGCGGTCATCCCGGATGTTTTGCTTTTCAACTTGAGCGTGCCGCAACGCGTCGCCGCCTTCTTCGGTGGCACGGGCATGCTGATCAATATCGGTGTCATCTTGGACACCATGCGCCAGATCGAAACCTTCTTGTTGCAGCGTCACTACGACGGCTTCCTCAAGAAAGGCCGCGTCCGTTCGCGCAGTGCAGCCAGCGTGGGCTCGGTCGGCGATGCGGCCGACCTCAAAGCGGTGGCTCGTTTATGGGCGGTCCTTGGCTTCCTGTTCCTCTTGGGCATGGCGGCATGGACCATTAAATACGTTCAGGCTCACTAATTTCTCTTTACTTTGGCAGACCGGACTGCCATCACCGACCTCTTTTCGCAGTTTGGCGACACCGCCAAAATAAAGCTGCTGATCCTCGGTTCGTTGGGTGCTTCTTCTGAATCCCTAATGAGTCGATTACGTTCTTTGAATATTGAGCACGTCTCTCCCGCTGAATTGATGCAGCAGGAGATTTCGCGACGCACGCCGATCGGCCAAATGGCTGAACGGGCGGCTCGGGCCGGTCAAACGGTCACCGACGAATCGCTTTTCGCTCTTTTGCGAAAGTGGTTTTGGTCGCGCAAACCTGATGCGGGTTTCGCCCTTATCGGCTTCCCGGCTACGTTGCTCCAAGCTAAGGTGTTTGATGAATGGATGGAAACTCGCGATGAGGCGCTTGATGGCGTCGTCATCGGCGATGGATTTGCAAACCATCCCGTTCAAGAACACTATCGCACTTACGGCCTGCCGATGTGGGCCCTGATAACCTGAGATGATTCCCATTAAGAGCAAAGAAGGGATTCTTCGAATGCGTGAATCGTGTGCGATCGCGGCCACGGTTTTACAGCGTTTGAAAGAACGTGTTCAACCTGGCGTTTCGACGTATGACTTGGATCAAGCCGCCCGCGAATTAATCGCGGAATTCGGAGCCCGCAGCGCCTGTTATGGATACCAGATTGGTTCCCGGCGCTATCCCGCTTATAGCTGCATCTCCGTGAACGAAGAAGTTGTTCACGGCATCGGTTCGATGAAACGAATCCTCCGCGATGGCGACATCGTCTCCTTGGATGTCGTGATCGAGTACGCTGGTTATGTCGGTGACAATGCCTTCACGATCAAAGTGGGGCAGGTCGATCCGAAGATTGAAAAACTCCTTCAGGTCACTGAAGAAGCGCTTCATGTCGGCATCCGCCACGCTGTTGTCGGCAACCGCATCGGTGATATCTCGGAAGCGATTCAGAAGTTCATCGAGTCGCACGGCTACGGGATCGTTCGTGAAATGGTGGGCCACGGTGTTGGCGCCGATATGCACGAAGAGCCGCAGATCCCGAACTTCCTTGACCGGAAGAAAAGCAAGACGGATTTGATTCGTCCGGGAATGACGCTCGCGATCGAGCCGATGGTGAACCTCGGCACGGCTCGCACGAAAATGCTCAGCGATGGTTGGACGGTGGTGACCGCCGATCATTCTCCGTCAGCTCATTTTGAGCACACGGTGCTCACAACCGAGCGCGGTCCGGAAATCCTGACCGTTCCTCGTTCCGCTTCCGGAAATCGTCCGGCGTCCTCGGTGACGTCGACCACTTCCTCCTAATTTTTTTCCGTCCTTTTTAGAAACTATCAACTTATGCCTCGTCTCCTCGGTGTAGAAATTCCCGCGAAAAAGAAAGTCGCGTACTCCCTTCGTTATATTTACGGCGTGGGCCCCGCCCGTGCTGATCAGGTCGTAGCCGAAGCGGCTCTCGACCCGAACATGCGCGCAGCTGACCTCTCCGAAGAGCAGTTGAACAAGATCCTCCAGATCATCACCGAGCACAAGTGGGTCGTTGAAGGTGATCTGCGCCGTGAAATCACGGGCAATCTGAAACGTTTACAGGCGATCAACTGCTATCGTGGCGTTCGTCACCGCCGCAGTCTCCCGGTGCGCGGTCAACGCACGAGCACGAACGCGCGTACGCGCAAAGGCCCCCGCAAGACCGTGGGTGTGGCCAAGAAAGCTGAATAATTCCCGCCATGGCTGAAGAAAAGTCCGCTCCCAAAAAGGCTCCGAAGAAGGAAGCCGTTCCGGCCGCCGCTGGCGCCGCTCAAGCTCCTGCCGCTGAAAAGCCGGCTCGCGCTGCTAAAACTCCCGCTGGCGACAAGCCTGCGAAGAAGGACGGCGCCGAAGGCGCTGCCCCAACCGCTGCTCCTGCAGCCGGCGCACCCGCCGCTCCGGAAAAGCCGGTTGAACTGGTTGGCGGCGTCGCCAAGCAGCCAACGGCCGAAGATCTGCTCAAAGAAGAATTGGGCGCGATCAAGGTCCGCAAAGCCAAGGGTTCGAAGAATGTCACCTCGGGTGTCGCGAACATCCTCGCTTCTTTTAACAACACGATCGTCTCCATCACGGACCAAAAGGGTCAAGTGATCGCCTGGTCCAGCGCCGGCAAGTGCAACTTCCGCGGTTCGCGTAAGTCCACGGCCTACGCCGCTCAGGTCGTCGCCCAGGATGCGGCTCGCAATGCGATGTCGCACGGTTTGAAAGACATCGTCATCCGCGTTAGCGGCCCCGGCCTCGGCCGTGATTCCGCAATCCGCGCGCTCCAAGCGATCGGCCTCGAGATCAGCTCGATCATCGATGTCACCCCGATCCCGCACAACGGTTGCCGCCCGCGCAAACGTCGTCGCGTGTAATTGATTTACCAATACAGAGCGAAACCTCTAATCCTTTTCTGTCATGGCTCGTTATATTGGACCTACCACCCGCATCAGCCGTCGCTTCGCGCAGCCGCTCTTCGGCGCGACGAAAGCGTACGAGAAGCGTCCTTATCCTCCCGGCCAACATGGCCCGAAGCTCCGCCGTAAAGTTTCCGAATACGCCGTTGGTTTGAACGAAAAGCAAAAGCTGCGCTATATCTATGGCCTGCTCGAGCGTCAGTTCCGCCGCGTTTTCGAAAACGCCAAGCGCGAGCGTGGTGTCACCGGCGAACGTTTCTTGCAACTGCTCGAAACGCGTTTGGACAGCGTTGTCTACTTGCTCGGTTTCTCGAAGAGCCGCGCCGCCGCTCGCCAATTCGTCAACCACGGCCACATCCGCGTCAACGGCCACAAGGTCGACATCGCGAGCTACAACGTGCAGCCCGGCGACGAAATCGAAGTGCGCAATGCCACCGGTTCCCGCCAATTGGCGACCCGTAATCTTGAAGAGAACCGCAGCCGTAACGTTCCTGGCTGGCTGACGATCAACGCCGAGGCTTTCAAAGCCACGGTGAATCGCCTGCCGACGCGCGAGGAAATGGAGCCCGGCATCAACGAGCAATTGATCGTTGAATTTTACTCGCGCTTCTAAGCGCTGTTGGCGTCCTTTATTCACTCCATTTAATTTAGCGTCACCGCCATGCCCAAACGTCTCGGAAAGTTCGAACTGCCTTCCAAGCTCACTAAGGTCGAAGAGGGTTCAACCCCGACATACGCCAAGTTTATCGCTGAGCCTTTTGAAGCCGGTTACGGCCACACGATCGGCAATTCGCTGCGTCGCGTGCTGCTCAGCTCCATCGAAGGTTCTGCCATTTCCTCGATCAAAATCGAGGGCGTGAACCATGAATTCCAAAGTGTCGATGGCGTCGTCGAAGACGTCACCGATATCGTTCTCAACCTGAAGAAGGTTCTCATCGTTTCGACGAAGCGCGATCCGATCACGCTGTCCATCCGCGTGAACAAAGAAGGCGCGGTCACCGCCGCCGATATTCAGGCCGATGCCAACATCCAGATCATCAATCCGGATCAGGTCATCTGCACCCTCGACAAGCCACGTTCTTTCGAAGCTGAAATCGAAATCAAGACCGGCCGTGGTTACTATCCCGGCGAGCAGAACAAGAAGGAAGATCAAGCGATCGGTGTCATTCCGATCGACTCGCTCTTCAGCCCTGTTCGCTTGGTTAAGTACGCGGTGGAAAACACCCGTGTTGGCCAGATCACCGATTACGATAAGCTGATCCTCGAAATCTGGACGGATGGTCGCATCACGCCGGACGACGCGCTCAAGCAGTGCTCCTCGATTCTCAAGCATCACCTCGATGTGTTCGATCGCGTTAGCGACGAGCACTATGAATTCGAAAGCCAGCAGAGCGAAGTCAGCGAAGAGCAGAATAAGCTCCGCAAGTTGCTCAACATGTCCGTCAACGAAATCGAACTGTCGGTTCGTGCGGCGAATTGCTTGAACAACGCGAACATCACGACCGTCGGCGAACTCGCCATGAAGACGGAGCAAGAGATGCTGAAGTACCGCAACTTCGGCAAAAAGTCTCTTAACGAAATCAAGGAAAAGCTCGAAGCTCTCGGCTTGTCCCTCGGCATGAAGTTCGACGAGCGTTTGCTCGACACGAAGAAGGATGCCTAACGCGCAAACTGCGCCAAACACGAATCAAAATCCAAGCTCCTTAACTCCACTCGTTTTTTAAGCCGATAGGCCGCGCGACCGCGCGAGACGAGTGGCTCCTTGGAGCCTTCCTAACATGCGCCATAATAAACATCATTCTTCCCTGGGCGTCACGCGCGAGCACCGCGCGGCTATGCTGTCGAATCTTGCGGCTTCGCTGATCCAGCACGGTCGTATCCAGACCACCCTTACAAAAGCGAAAGCGCTTCGTCCGTTCATCGAAAAGGTCATCACCAAAGCCAAGCAGGCCAAGGCGAAGACCGAAAAGAAGGACGCCCTCCATCTTCGCCGCCTCGCGCTGCGCGATGTGCGTGACGAAAATGCCGTTACGCTGCTCTTCAACGAAAAGGTCGAACAGTTCGTCAACCGCAATGGCGGCTACACCCGTATTTACAAACTGGGTGCCCGTCAGAGCGATGCGGCTGAAATCGCCTTGATCGAGTTCGTGAAGGCCGACGACGTGGGTTATAAAAAAACCCGTCGTAAGTCTTCTGGCAAAAGCAAGAAGAGCCAGCCGACTGAAGCAGCGGCCGCCGCTGCTGAATCGACCGAGAGCGCTCCTGCTCCGGAAGAAGGCAAAGCCTAAGTTTCCAACGCCAGGTCAGCTTTAAAAAGCGCCGGATCCGAAAGGGTCCGGCGTTTTTTTGTTGGTTTGTGCTTGGGACGTAAGAGCAATTCTCCTGAGAACGCGGACATTCCTACCAGCCTAACCGCGCTTGTGTGCAGCGTGTGCTAGTAATGATAGAAGCGAGCTTCGCTCGCGGGCGGATTTGGGCGGACTGGAATGTCCGCGCTCCCAGGGGGAGAATCCTCCGATCAACGGAGTCTTGTCACCCCTTACGACTCCGACACTTTCTTCAACAATGGACCTCGTCACCGCCGCTGCTGTTTTCAGCTTCCTCGTCGCTGGCGTGTTCCTTGGCCTTTGGACTTTTTACGATCGCCGTGATTATGCGCTTTTTGAACACGCGCGCAGAAAATCGACCTTCTGCTGTGTTCGTTGCCACACGATTTACGGTGCGGCAGGCAGACCCGATTTGTGCAAGTGCCCGCACTGTGGTCACGAGAATGCCCGGTTGAGGTTCTGAGGCGCCTCTCCGCGGGAGCCGGTTAGATGTGATTCCCGACTAATCCTGATTCGGTTTCCGCGCGAGCCAGCTGTCGGCTCGCAGGCCAGGGGCGAACGGGGTGACTGCGCTCCCCGGTCGGGCGGGTGAAACTCACCCAGAATCGCTCTTGCGAATGGGGGCGGCAATTTGCTCTGATCTCCCTTTCCAAATGCCGCAGACGATCGCTGTTCTAGATTTCGGGTCCCAATTTACCCAGGTCATTGCCCGACGAATTCGGGAATGCCAGGTCTACTCCAAGATCTATCACTACGCCACCCCTGCGGCCCAACTCAAGGCGGATGGCGTCATCGGCATCATCTTCTCTGGCGGCCCGCAAAGCGTGTACTCGCCGAAAGCTCCGCATCCCGATCGCGCTGTATTTGAGTTGGGGATACCGATTCTCGGCATCTGTTACGGCCTGCAACTGATGGGCCATTTTCTCGGCGGTAAAGTCGCGAAAGGCGAACGTCGCGAGTATGGTTTGGGGAAGTTGGACATCAGCGGCAACAGCCCCCTGTTCAAGGGCCTGCCTCATTCGCTTCGCGTTTGGAATTCGCACGGCGACAAGCTGACAAAGTTGCCGAAAGGTTTTCACCCGGTTGCGCGCACCGAAAATTCCGAATTTGCCGCGATCGAAGATCCGGCGCGCCGCTTCTACGCGATCCAGTTTCACCCGGAAGTTTTTCACAGCGAGCGCGGCATCGAAATCATCCGCAACTACCTAAAGGGGATTTGTGGCTGCACCGGCGACTGGTCGATGAGCGATTTTATCGAACGCAAGATTCAGGAGATTCGCGAAACGGTAGGGAAATCGCGCGTCATTCTCGGCCTCTCTGGCGGCGTCGACTCGTCTGTAGCGGCGGCGTTGATACACCGAGCGATCGGGAAGCAACTGACCTGTGTATTCGTCGACAACGGCTTGTTGCGCAAAGGCGAGCGCGAGTACGTGGTCTCGCTCTATAAACGGAACTTCAAAATCGACCTCCGTGTCGAAGATGCCACGGCTTTGTTCATGCGTCGTCTCAAGGGCGTCCAAGAGCCCGAAGAGAAACGCAAAATTATCGGCCGCACGTTCGTGACTGTTTTTGAGAAATCGCTCAAGTCGATTGGCAAGGCCGAATTCCTCGGACAGGGCACGCTTTATCCCGATGTGATCGAAAGTGTTTCGATCGGCAACAATCCGGCTTCGTTGATCAAGTCCCACCACAACGTTGGCGGGCTGCCCGAGCGGATGAAGCTCAAGCTGCTCGAACCGTTGCGCGAGTTGTTCAAAGACGAAGTGCGCGCGGTCGGGACGGCTCTGGGCCTGCCTCGTGAAGTGGTCTGGCGCCAGCCGTTTCCCGGACCAGGGCTCGGCGTTCGTCTGCTCGGCGACATCACTGAAGAAAAGCTTTCCATCCTGCGCGACGCCGATGCGATTCTGCACGACGAAATGATGAACTCGGGCTGGTACTGGAAAGTGTGGCAATCCTTCTGCGTATTCCTTCCCGTGAAGTCGGTGGGCGTGATCGGTGACGAACGCAACTACGCGTACGTCATCGCCGTTCGCGTGGTCGAAAGCATCGACGCCATGACGGCGGACTGGACTCGTTTGCCCTACGATCTGCTGCAGACTGTTTCCAACCGCATCACCAACGAAGTGCGCGGCGTCAGCCGTGTGGTGCTCGACATCAGTTCGAAGCCGCCGGCGACGATCGAGTGGGAGTGAGCGTTCCCTAACGCTTCGTCATGAACCACCGCCGCCTTTTCGTGCTTTGCGCCATGAGCTGCGCTCTGACGACGGTGACATTAAACGCGGACGTTGCGGCCACGATCGCGAAGGCGCGAGCATTTCTCGGAGGCGAATCCGCCTTGGACGCGGTGAGGTCGATTCACTATGTCGGCACGACGACGGAGTCGGATTCGAAGGGCGATTCCCCGGCCTTTCCGATCGATATCGTGTTCCAGAAGAATTTCCAGCAGCGGATCACGGTGGCAAAGCCGGACCAAACGGAGATCATCGCGCTCGACGACTACGATGCGTGGCACCGCGTGCAGGACACGAACGCCCCGGACCGCGGGCAGACGATCTTGTATGTCGGAGAAAAAGTAAAAGAACTCCGCGCGACCTCTTGGGAGAATCTCGCCTTTTTCAAAGGCCTCGAGGACATCGGTGGCTCGGTCGTCGATGACGGCCTGGTCGATCTCGACGGCAAGAAGGTTCACAAGATGACCTTCATTCATGAGCCGGGACTCGTCTACGTGCGTTATTTCGACGCCGACTCGGGCCAGTTGATTTTGTCGGAAACAGATCAAGGGAGCCGAATTCGCGAAGATGGTGAGCTGCGGGTCGAAGGCGTCCGCTTCCCTCAACGTATTGTGATCGCGAATACAAGCGCCTCTGGCGAGGTCCGAAAGGTCATCATCACGATTTCGAAGGTGACCGTGAACGAAAAATTTCCGGACGATTTTTTTAGCGTTCCCCTGGTGATTCCCAAGTAACCGTCCTCTACCAACGTGCGCCTACTCCGCTTCTCCTCGAAAACGTTTCAGACCGATCTGGCTAATTTCTGCCGCGAAGCCGTCGTGCCGAAAGAAATTTCCGACAGTGTCGCTGCGATCCTCGCGGACGTGCGCACGCGGGGAGACGAAGCGGTGGTTTATTACGCCGCGAAGTTCGACGGCGCTAAATTGCGCGCGCGCGAGTTTCTGGTGAAGTCGGCCGAGTTAAAGGCTGCGCTCAGTGACCTGCCTGCGGACCAGCGGAAAGCGATGGAGGCAGCGCACGAAAATGTTTTGGCTTTTAACCGCAAGAGCTTGCCGGCGGACTGGATCGCAAAGAACAAACAGGGCGCGCTCATCGGCGAAGTGCATCATCCGATCCGTCGTGTGGGATTGTATGTGCCAGGTGGTCAGGTTCCGTTGGTCTCGACTGTGCTGATGACGGCGACACTCGCGAAAATCGCCGGCTGTCCGGAGATAGCGGTGTTCACACCCTCCAATGCGTCCGGGAAGATCGCTCCGAGTCTGCTCGCGGCCTTGGCTCTGGTTGGAATCGAGGAAGTTTATCGTATCGGGGGCGTTCAAGCCATCGGTGCGATGACGTATGGCACGGCCAATGTGCCGGCTGTCGATAAGGTATTTGGTCCGGGCAACGCGTATGTCTGTGAAGCGAAGCGCCAAGTCTTCGGCACCGTCGGAGTCGATTCCTTGCCGGGCCCCAGCGAAGTCATGGTGATCGCGGATGAAACTGCGCCGGTTAACTACGCCGCGGCTGATTTGCTCGCGCAGGCCGAGCACGGCTCGGGGCGTGAAAAGATTTATCTCGTCGCAACCTCGGAAGAGAAAATCAAAGAAATCGAAACCGAGGTGCAGCAGCAGCTCAAGCTCTTGAGCCGTTCCGAAAAAACGCAGCGCGTGCTCAACGACGGGTTTCTCGCGATTCAGGTCGGTTCACTGAGCGAAGCGGTTCAGATCGCCAACTATGTCGCGCCCGAACATCTCGAGTTGATGGTCAAAGACTCGGCGACGAAGCAATTGGTTAAGGGAATCACGACGGCCGGCGCGATCATGATTGGTGCGAATACGCCGACCGCGCTCGGCGATTTCACGGCGGGCCCGAGCCACGTGCTCCCAACTGGCCGCACCGGGCGGTTCTTCAGCGGCCTGCGTGTATCCGATTTTCTGAGACGGACGAGTTTGATCCAGTACGACGCAAAGAGCGTGGTGAAGGGCAGCGAAGTCGTCGCCGCTTTTGCTGCGATGGAAAAACTCGATGCGCACGGCAAATCGGCATCGATCCGGCTTAAGTAAGCCAGCATGCGCGTCTCGTGATTTTGACGACGGTCGGGGCGCGCTGACTCGATGGCCGTAACGGCCAGGAGTTTTCCGGAGATGGAAAGGGCGATGTTTTTTCGGGCTTAGTCTTGCTCGAAAATCCCGGAGTCAGTCAGTGCCTTCGCCCAGATGGCGTAGCCTTTTTCGCTCGGGTGTGTTCCATCCGGCATGATCTCTTTGCTGATGGTGCCGTCGGCGGATAGAAATTTTTCACCGATATCGAGGAAACGAACGCGTTCGATGCCTTTGAGTGCGTTTGGTAAAAGAGCGTTGATGGCTTTGATCGGGGCGCGAAGTGGGGCGTTGGCTTCGTTGCCACGCGGGAATACGCCCATCACGAGGATCTGCGCTTCAGGGAATTCAGCGTGAAGTTTTTTGCAGATTAGGGCGATCGCTTCAGTGATTTCTTCGGGCGAATTGGTGCGGGCATTTTTTGTCCCGGTCAGATTGTTCGTTCCGATATTTAATATAATCGTTCTCGGCGTCAGTCCGTAGAGTTCTCCGTGCTCGATTCGCCAGAGTACATTTTGCGTTCGGTCCCAACCGAAACCGAAGTTCAAAACTTTCTTTCCAGCGAATGCCTGTTCCCAGGCTTGCGGGCCATTTTGAATATGGGCGCGAGGCTCTCCGGCCCAGAAGTGAGTGATGGAATCTCCAATCAGGACGACTCTGGCCCGCGACCATTTCTCCGCTTCGAGCTCGGCAAAGTGGCGCTCATACCAGTCGTACGAATCCCGTTCCAATTTCGGCGTCGGGACGAGAGCCGTGTTGTTGCTCGCCGTGGGAGCCTGCGGAATAAAGAAGTTGGCGTAAACCCGTTGCCATTCATCGGCCATCAGTTGGTGGCCGGCGAACGTGGGGTGAATACCGTCCCAAATCCAGTATGAGATGGATCCGCGATGCAGTGCTTCATCGAAGGCCTGCTGATAGTGGACGATGGCCGCGTGATGATGTTCCGCCAGCCTTGCTGTCATCGCCTGAAGCTCCGTGACGGCGCTTTGCCACGCTTTCCAGTTTCCGTCGTTGTTCGTTCCAGGCAAAAGAAAGGGTTCACCGAGAATCAGTTTGATCTTCGGATTTTGCGCTTCGGCGGCGTTGAGGAGGTCGTCGTACTTTTTCTCTAGCTCAGGGACGGAGAGTGGTTTCGCTTTTTTGAAGCTGAAATAAATGTCGTTGATCCCAATGAGGATCGAGAGCACGTCCGGATGAAGGTCGAGCGTGTCGGTTTTCCATCGGGCCGCGAGATCGTCGATGGTGTTGCCGCTGACGCCGCGGTTGAAAAACTTGATCGCACGCGAAGGATAGGCTTCACCGTACCGGGCTGCGATAAGGAAGGGGTAGCCGTGTCCCAAGATGTGATTGGGATCCTCCGTTCGGCCGCGACCCATGTCCGTGATGGAGTCGCCTTGGAAGAGCACCCGTTCATGCGGAGCAAAGACGGGAACTGGTGCGAGAGACTGGGCGGAGGCGATTGAGGCAAGGGCAGTGCAGAGGAGAAGCGCGCGGCAGATCGTGGTGAACATAGGGGGAAGGGCTTGAAGAAGCGCTGATCGTCTTCGTTCGAACAAGGATTGAGCGTTCAACCGACACCTTGCAACGGGATTGCCTTCCACTCTCGGCCTCTGGTGAAATCGCTGAATGTCTCGGATTGTCGATCTCGCGCAACCGCACGTGGCTCAGCTTCACGCTTACACACCGGGTCTCCAGCCCACGGATGCCGGCTGGATCAAGCTCAACACGAACGAGTGCCCCTACGCGCCGAGCCCACGCGTGGCGGACGCAATCATCGCTGAATTGCACGATCAAGGCGCTGCGCTGCGCCTCTATCCCAATCCGAAAAGCACGCCTCTGCGGAAAGTCATCGCCCGGCATCACGGCCTTCACGAGGAAAACGTCTGCGTCGGCAATGGCTCGGATGACATCCTCAATTTATTGGTTCGTCTGTTCGCCGGGAAGACGCCGACGGGGGTTACGTTTCCAAGCTATTCCCTCTACCCAGTGCTCGTCTCGATTCAGGCCGGCCGGACCGAGATGATCGAATTCGATCGAACGATGACATTACCGGTGGAAAAAATCGTGGCTTCGACCGCGCCGATTTTTTTTCTGACGTCACCAAATGCTCCGACGGGCGTTGGTTTTTCGAATCGGCAGATCGAAGAGATTCTCAAACGATACCACGGCGTGCTCGTCGTCGACGAGGCATACGCGCCATTTGCGCGTTACAACGCGGTCGAACTGCTCGCCAAGTATCCGCGCCTCGTCGTCGTTCGCACGCTCTCGAAAGCGTATGCGCTCGCTGGCATCCGGGTGGGTTATGCGCTCGCGAGCCCGGAGGTCATCGATCTGCTGGATCGGGTGCGCGATAGCTACAACGTGAATCGGCTCTCTCAAGTGGCAGCGATCGCCGCGCTTCAGGACGAAGGTTACTACACCGGTATCGTCGAGAAATTGAAGGATACGCGCGATTACTACGTCGGCGAGTGGGGAGCTAAATTCGGTTGGTTCGTTTATCCATCGGAATCTAACTTCATCTTCATCGAGCCGAAGAATACAAAAGGGGAGACAGGCTCCGCCGTGGCGAAAGAGCTGTATGATTTCCTCTGCAGTAAACGCATCCTAGTGCGGTACTTCCCCAGCCATGCCTTGACCGCGTCGTTCCTGCGCATCAGCGTCGGAACCGACGATGAGATGCTCACCGTCAACGAAACCTTCGAGCTATGGCGCAAGAACGCAACGCAACCCTAAAGCGGAAGACCGCTGAGACTGACATCGCTTTGACCCTGTCGATCGACGGCCACGGTAAGGCTGTGGTGGATACAGGTGTGCCGTTTTTCGACCACATGCTGACCCTGTTCGCGAAGCATGGTTTGTTCGATCTCGAGGTGAAATGCGTGGGCGACGTGGCGGTGGATTATCACCACACCGTCGAGGACGTCGGCATTGTCTTAGGCGAAGCTTTCAAGAAGGCGCTGGGCGAAAAACGCGGCATTCGCCGGTACGGCTTTTTTCTTTTGCCGATGGACGAGTCGTTGGCGCGCGTCGTCGTGGATATCGGTGGACGTCCGCACCTCGTTTACGATGCGGTCGCGCCGACGATGTTTGTGCGGGATTTCAATATTGTATTGGTCAAAGAATTTTGCCGCGCGTTCAGCAATGCGCTCGGTGCGAATTTGCACGTGAAGCTCGAGTACGGTGAAGAGCCGCACCATGTGGCTGAAGCGATTTTCAAAGGGCTCGCGCGCGCCTTGGACGTTGCGACGCAGATTGATCCACGAACCGGGAATGAGCTGCCGTCGACGAAGGGCTTGATTTAAAGGCAATCGCTCTTGGGAGCGCGGACATTCTTGTCCGTCCTCAATGCTTCGCGCGAAGCGCTCACTGATTGAGAAAAGCGGCGAGCTTCACTCGGTGGGCGGACAAGAATGTCCGCGATACCAGGAAATGGGTCCCGGAACCGCACTTGCCAGTTGACCCGACTTGAAGGAAACTACCGCTCTATGTCTCCGCGCATTGCCGTTATCGACAGTGGGATTTGTAACCTCCGCAGCGTCACGAAGGCGTTGGAGACGGTGGGTGCGCATCCAGTGCCGATTTACAAGCCGGATGATCTGGGCGACGTCGATGGCTTGATGCTTCCCGGGGTGGGCGCTTTGCGGGATTGTGTCGCGTCGCTGCGTCGTTCGGGGCTGGATCGTTCGGTGGCCGAGTGGGTCGCGGCGGATCGTCCGTTCCTTGGCGTGTGCTTGGGCATGCAGGCCTTGTTCGAATTTTCCGAAGAAGGAAATATCACGGGCTTGGGTATTTTCGGCGGACGCGTTGAGAAGTTTCGGCGGCCGGCTTCTTACAAAATACCCCACATGGGATGGAACGAGATTCAGTTTTTGCAGAAAGACTCGCTGCTTCGGGCGAATTTACGCGAAGCGGGAGAAGCATTCTATTTCGTGCATAGTTATCACTGTGTGCCGAGCGATAGTTCCCTGGTTTTGGCAGAATGCGACTACGGCGGCGCATTCACGGCAGCGGTGGGTCGAGGGCGCTGTTTCGCGACCCAGTTTCACCCGGAGAAGAGCCAGGCCAAGGGCTTGCAGATTTATCGCAATTTCGTCGATGTCGCCGCGAGTGTGGCGGCTTGAGTGATTTCGGCCGATTTCGCCGCGCTCCACGGAGCAGGCGATCGACCGCGCGAGGGCCCAGCAAAGTTTCTTACGGGGTGCAGACTGGCTGCTTATGAAGCTCTTAAGTGAGTCAAGCGGGTAACTTTTCTTTGCAAGCGGAAGGATTTTTGCTCCATTCCACCTATGCCTAAGACAGCCTCGCTTAAGCTTGAAGAAAAAGAACTCTCCCTTCCGGTGATGATCGGTACGGAGGGTGAAAAAGCGGTCGACATCGGAAAGCTGCGGGCGGAGACCGGCTACATCACGTATGATGACGGCTTCGGCAACACGGGTTCTTGCACGAGCAATATTACGTTCATCGATGGCGAAGTGGGAATCTTGCGCTTCCGCGGGTATCCGATCGAGCAGCTCGCGGAAGGTTCGAATTTTGTCGAGACGGCTTACCTGGTCATTCACGGGGAACTGCCGACGCAAGAACAGCGCGCGAAGTTTTCGGCGTCGCTGAGCAGCCATTCCAAATTGCCCGAGGGTCTGACTGCGCTGCTGAAGAGTTTTCCAAAAAACGCCCATCCGATGTCGTCGCTGTCGGCGGCGCTGAATGCGTTGACCGCGTTTTATCCGAACGCGTCGACGAACAATCACCAGCAAGATTTGCAGCATTTTGAAGAAGCTGCGGCCGTTGCGATTTCACAAACGCGCACAATTGCGGCGCAGTCGTATCGGTTCCGCCAAGGGCTGCCGTTGAACGAGCCCCGTCCCGAACTCGGCTACTGCGATAATTTTCTGCACCTCATGTTCTCCCAGCCGGGCAAGGATTATGTTGTGCCGAAGGAGGTTTCGCAGGCGCTCAATCTGTTCCTGTTGCTCCACGCCGATCACGAACAGAACTGCTCCACCTCGACGGTGAAGATGGTGGCATCCGCCGGCGCGAACGTCTTTGCCTCCGCCTCTGCGGGCGTGAACGCGCTTTGGGGCCCGCTGCATGGCGGTGCTAATATGGCGGTCCTCGAGATGCTGAAGAGCATCCACGCCGAGGGCGACGATGGCACCAAATTCATCGCCGCGGCGAAGTCCGGCAAGGGCGAACGCCTGATGGGCTTCGGTCATCGCGTCTATAAAAATTACGATCCACGCGCGATGATCATCAAGGCGAGTTTCTATAAGGCGCTCGCGAGCCTCGGGATCAAAGACGATCCCTTGCTCAACATCGCGATGAAACTCGAGGAAGTCGCGCTGAGTGACGACTACTTCATCTCGCGGAAACTTTATCCGAACGTTGATTTCTACTCTGGCTTGATCATGCGCGCGATGCGCATTCCAGAGAACATGTTTACCGTGATGTTCGCGATGGGCCGTATGCCGGGCTGGATTGCGCAATGGCAGGAAGTCGCGAAGAATCCGAAACTGAAAATTTATCGCCCGCGGCAAGTTTACACGGGTCCGACGAAGCGCGACTACGTCGCAATCGAGAAGCGCTGAAGTCTGGCCGGGGAGCGCGGACATTCTTGTCCGCATCGTCCCTCCACGAGCGAAGCTCACGCACGAGCCTTCTGGGAAGAGCGTGAACCCGAAGGCTCACGCAGCCTAACAATGCGGACAAGAATGTCCGCGCTCCCAGCGCTGCGGCTGTTCGATCATGATTTCCTTCCAACTTCAAATTGCGCTTCGCGCGTGGTCGCGTCACGTTGCGCCCGTTGAAGAGTCAAACGACCCCGCCTACTCGCTCTGGCAGTGTGATTGAAACGCACACCGGGTCCGATCCGCGTCTGCTTTTGTTTTATCCGATCCTGGGGCTGTTGGTCTTGGTGCTCGTGGGCGGCCTGGCGTATCGCCAACTTTTCCGGGCGGATTCTTACAGCGAGCAGGAAAAAGTCCAAAGTCAGCGGCGCATTGTTGTGCCCGCTCCGCGCGGAAATATCTACGATCGCAATGGCCAACTGCTCGCGGGCAATCGGCCGCGTTTTGGGGTCTTTATCTACCTTGATGAACTGCGTCGCGAATTTCATTTCGAGTATCTTCGCATTCGGCGCAACTACCGCGAAACGGGGGATAAGGATATTCCCAATGCGGCTCAGCTCGAACAGATCGCGCGGTACACGGTCGTGCAGCGTTACGTTGACCAAATCAGCAAAGCGGTTGGTCGCGAAATTGTCGTCGATTCCAACGATCTGACGAAACACTACCGGCAACAACTGCTCCTGCCTTTTCCCTTGGTGGAGGATTTGGCGGCCAATGAATTTGCTGAACTCGTCGAAGCGCTGCCGACGCGCTCACCCTTGCAACTTTTTGCTTCGAGCACGCGCTATTATCCGCACGGGTCGGCGGCGTCTCATACCCTTGGATACGTCGGCGTCAACGAAGAGGTCGATGTGAGCGGTTTGCCGGGAGAAGAACTCACGACCTTTAAACTCAAGGGAAGTCGCGGACGAGATGGGCTTGAGCGCCAGTACGATTCCGTTTTGAAAGGCGAACCGGGGGAAACGATTTTCCGGGTCGATCCGGCCGGCTATCGCGTGAACCCGCCGATCGAAGTGCGCTCCCCCGTGCAGGGCGAGGACCTGACTTGTGCGCTGGATCTCGATTTGCAGTTGGCTGCGGAAGATGCGCTGGGTGATCAGACGGGCGCGGCGGTGGCGATTGATGTGAGGACCGGCGAAGTGCTCGTGCTTGCGAGCAAACCCGAGTACGACCTCTCAAAATTTACGCCGTTTTTGAGCCGGGCGGCGGCCGATGAGATCGAGCAGAACAACGCGTGGACCAACCGCGCGGTGGCGAGCTTTTATCCGCCAGGATCGACGTTTAAAATCCTCGTGAGCATTGCGGGGATGCGTTCGGGAGCGATCATTCCCGATCAAATCATCGCGGACTGTGAAGGCAGTTTGCGCGTGGGGTCTCGGATTTTCCGGTGTGATAATGGCCATGGGCACCACGGCGAAGAAGAGCTTCCTGAAGCGATCGCGCATAGCTGCGACACCTATTTCTGGGTCGCAGGTTTAAAGATCGGCCCGGACGTCATTGCGGCGGAAGCGCGACGTTTTCATCTCGATCAGCGCACGGGGATCGACCTGCCTGGGGAACCGCATCGTATGATTATTCCGGATACGGAATGGAAAAAGCGGGTGATGAAGGAGCCGTGGTTTCCGGGCGACACGGCCAATATGTCGATTGGTCAAGGCTACGTGCTGATGAATCCGCTCGAGATGGCGTGTTTCGCGGCATCGGTCGCGCGGGGTGAAACCACCACTCGTCCCACGCTGCTGCATAATCCCAATGCACCCGAGCAACACACGGAGCCGATCGGATTAACGGCCACACAGCGCGCGGCTTTGTTGAAAGGCATGGAAGAAGTGACGACCATCGGGACTGCCGGTACGATACTCTCCAAACCGGCGATGAAAATTCCCGGCGTGCGAATCGCGGGCAAAACCGGGACGGCCCAGATTCCCGGGAAAAAGGACGTCGCTTGGTTTATTTGTTTCGCGCCTCTCGATAAACCCGAGGTTGCGGTCGCGGTGACCTGCGAAGGCGACACGGCCGGGGAGGATTACGCCGGTGCGACCTATGCCGCGCCGGTGGCGGATTTGATTTTAAAACGGTATTTCGATAAGAAGGCTCATCCGATGCAGTTGAAGGTGGACGCGACTCCACCCGTGGCGATGCAGTGATCGGGACGACGTCTGCGAGCGCTGCGACGATTTTGAACGCGGTGGCGTATTACTGCCTTGGACCTGCGAATTTATTCGCCCGCGATAAGCCGGCTAAAGAATGGCATTCGGCCGTGCATTTCAGGTCACCGAAATGAATATTGCCCGACAAGACGCCGGACGAACCGCGGGCTCCAAAATCTTCGGACTACTTCTTTTCGGCTTTGAAAATCGCGTCGCCGCTCAGGCCAGTGAGTTTTTCGAGGCCGTTAACCACTCGCCAGAGAACGATCATCAGCGCGACCGTGCTGGGTAATGCGACCACGAGCAGTGTGAGCAGATGAACGCGGCCGAGCTCATTGTTGAACGCGGGTGTTCCGGGCGGGCTCTTTAGAATCGTGTAGACCAAACCAAAGTGGAGGATTGCCACGAGCACGAGCGATGTAGCCAATGCGTAACTGGCGTTGACCAGGAGACGATCGAAAGCAGGGCGCTGTTGGCGCGCTTCGAGTGCGGTTTCAACGGCATCGACGTCGATGATCTGGTCGTTGAGCAGAACGGTTCGCACCAGCGGCGTTTTAGAGCGGAGAGAGAGCAGAACGGCTACTCCCATGATCAAAGGGATGGCTGCATCTTTCACGGCGAACCAGACCCCGCTGACTTTCAACAAACCGAGTCCGCCAGAAAGCAGGACGCTGGCGAACCCGATGATCGAAAAGAAATTCGTTTCTCGCCGCGTGGCAAAATCCCAGATGCCGTAGCCGAGCGGGAAGACGAGTGCCACGATCAGGCCCCAAACCGGGCCGAGCGTGTGCTCGGTGCTGAAGCGCATCAGAATCAACGTCGGCAGCACGAGATTGCAGATGAGGTTGATCCAAAGATTCTCTGGCCGTTTCGGCGATGCAGGCATCGGATCGTTCAAGCGAGAAGTGAGCACAGTCGGAAGCAGATTCGCACGGTGCGCGTTTTTTCGAGTGTTCGACGGGCCCGCAATTTGTCTTGGTGGTGCTATGTTATTGCTCGGCGTAAATATCGATCATGGCGCGACCGTGCGACAGGCACGTTACAAAGAGGCCTCTGCAACCGTGGGCGGTGCGGTGGAGCCCGATCCGGTTTTGTTGGCGGTGCTGTCGGAACGCGCGGGAGCGGACGGCATCACGGTGCATTTGCGCGAAGACCGGCGGCACATCCAGGAGCGCGATGTTTGGAGGCTGCGTGAGTCGCTTCAGACGCGGTTGAATCTGGAAATGGCGTGCACGCCGGCGATGATCGAATTCGCGCTGAAATTGAAGCCCGACTCGGTTTGTCTCGTGCCCGAGAGCCGGCAAGAAGTGACCACAGAAGGGGGCCTGGATGTCGTGGGGCATCGCGAACAAGTGAAACGCTGCATTGACGCGATGAACGCGGCGGGCATCGCGACCAGTTTGTTCATCGATCCCGATGCACGCCAGATTGCGCTGAGCGCTGAACTCAAGGCACCCTGGATCGAACTCCATACCGGAGCGTATGCGAATTCCTACTACACGCCGAAACGCGCCGCGGAGCTTAAACGGCTGCTCGAAGGCGCGACCCAGGCGCACGGGCTGGGTTTGACCGTGAACGCGGGACACGGCATCAACTACACCAACATCGCGGACGTGCGTGACCTACCCTATTTGCACGAGTTGAACATTGGCCATAGCATCATCAGTCGAGCGCTTTTTACCGGCATTGAAGAAGCGGTTCGTGAGATGAAAACACGAATGAATGCATGAGCCTTTCGCCACCGTTTCAACTGCCACCGGGCGGGATTCTGATCGGACTTGGGGCGGACATTGTCGAGGTTGAGCGCATTCGCGGCGTGATGGAGCGGCAAGGCGATCGATTTTTGAACCGAGTCTTCACCGAGGAGGAGCGTGCCTATTGCCTCGGCATGCGCGTTCCGTTTCCGCACTTGGCGGCGCGTTTCGCGGCGAAGGAAGCGGTCTCGAAGGCGTTTACTACAGGGATCGGCAAGGAGATCGGTTGGAAATCTATTTCTGTCTACCACGGGGAACGTCATCAGCCCTGCGTTCGGCTGGACGAGAAGGCCTCCGAGCTGTTGAAACAATTGGGCGGATCGCATGTTTTATTGACGCTTTCCCATACTCAAACCTCCGCTATGGCGGTCGCGGCTCTGCTTAAATCTTAAACATGTCCAATCGCGACGCTCTCTCGAAAACGCCCTCGTGGATTATGCTCGGCGTCTTGATTGGTTGCGTCGTGGGCTACACCGTCAAAACGCAGTGGGATACTCGCGGTCGCCAGGAGGTTGAGGCCGCGGCTGCAGCGGAACGGGCTCGCCCGACGCCCACGCCCACGCCGCTGCCGTTACCGCCGGGCAAGGCTAGCCTGACCGATCTCGAGGCGGTTTTTCAGCGCTGGCAAACGCACGCGATCTGGCGCAATGACGTGACCGAAGTGGCGTTTTGGGATCCCGCTTCGGCCCAGTTTTCGGAGTATGTCGAAGTTCTCCGCAACGGCGACGACTATTACTTTCGGTCGATTCCCCATCTCACGCGCCCGTTCAGCGAGGAGTCGGTTCCAAAAGAGGCGCCGCTTCGATTTACCGATCCCGAGGGACATCCCGAACGGCATTTGCGTTTAACGTTTCCGAATCCATAGTCCGAATACGATGCGATTCCACCCCGTCGCCCATCCGATTCTGACTCCGACCGAAGCCAAGGCATTCGAGCAGAGTTTGTTTAATGGGGATGAGGCAGCGGAGTGGCTTGCGATGCAGAAAGCCGGGAGCGCGATTGGACGGGAGATCATCGCCGATTTTCCGGCTCGGGTGGAATGGCCCGCCCGTCCGCGTATTTTGGTTTTGGTCGGCAAGGGCCATAATGGAGGCGACGCCTTGCTCGCTGCGCAAAAACTGCTGACACATTTTGCCAACTCATCCGCGGATCTGCTTTTTTTGGCGCCGGAAAAGGATCTGCGGCCGTTGACGGCCCGCGCGTATCGAGAATTCACCTACATCGCGGGCGAAAGGGGGAAGATTGTTTCCCTGACCGAGGTGGAGACGCAGACCTACGATGTCTGGTTGGACGGGGTGTTCGGGTTTCAATTCCATGCGCCAGTGGAAGAGCGGATGAGAGGTGTTTTCCGTCGCCTGGAGAAGATTCCCGTCGGTTTGCGCGCGGCAGTGGATTTGCCGAGCGGTCTAGGCGATGAAGCCGCGTTGCGCGCCGATTTTACCTACGCGACGGGCAGTGTGAAGTCACTCGTGTTGGCGCCGGAACATCGCGCCAAGGTGGGGCGAGTGCGTTACCTGGATCTCGGTTTCTTCCGGGAACGCTCTGCCGGTGAAGGCGCGCGGCTGCTTTGTCACGAAACTCTGGATACGCTGCGGCAGTGGCGGGATCCCGATGGAGACAAGCGCAGCTATGGGCATCTCTTCGTCATCGCCGGTTCGCGGAATTTTCCGGGTGCAGCCATGATGGCGACCAAGGCCGCGCTCGAAAGCGGGGCAGGGTTGCTCACGGCGTTCGTGCCCGAATCGCTTTTGCCGGCGTATGCGGCTCAGGTGCCCGAAGCGATGTGGGTCGGGTGTCCCGAAACGGAATCAGGCGGAATTTCGTTGGAAGCCTTGCACCTCGTGCGCGAGCGAGCGGAGCGCGCGAAGGCGTTCGTCATCGGCCCTGGGATGGGCCGTGAGCCCGAGACGCTGGCTTTCATCAAAGAGGTGCTCAAGACAGTGGATTTGCCAGCGGTGATCGATGCCGACGCACTGCAACCGGACATCGTGACAAAAGGTTCCAAGCCCCGCATTGTGACGCCGCACGCAGGGGAGTTCAAACGGTTGGCAGGGGAGAACAAAAGCGCGGAAGATTATGCCCGCCAAACGGGCGTTGTCACCGTTCTGAAAGGCGTTCCGACGCGAATCACCGATGGGACAACCTCGTATTTGTCGATGGCTGGAAGCCCGGTCTTGGCGCGTGGGGGCAGCGGTGACATGCTTTCCGGAATGACGGGTACGTTGCTTGCTCAAGATCCGGAAAATCCGCTCGGCGCGGCGGCGACGGCGGCTTTCTGGCACGGCACGGCGGCCGAGGCGTGGGCGCGAACGAGTGGGGAAACGGCAGTTCGCTCGACGCAATTGCTCGATTTTTTATCCAAGGTCATTCGGACTCCTCGCGTTTCATGAGCGAAATCGAAAGCGAGCGCGACGCGCACCTGGTCCTCAATGCTCTTCCCAACATCGGACCGGTGACGATGAACCGGTTGGTGCAAGAGCTCGGCGACGCGCAGTCGATCTTCCAAGCGCCGGCGAAACGCCTCGAACAAGTCAAAGGCGTTGGCTCCGTCATCAGCGCCACGATCAGCCACTGGGGCGATCATTTCGATCTGCGGAAGGAGAAGGAGCGGATGGAGCAGAGTGGCGCGACCTTCTTGATTCCGAAAGACGTCGAGTATCCGAAGTTATTGAGAGAAATTTATGACCCTCCGATCGGTTTGTATCGAAAAGGGAAGTACGATTTTGGCGCCCCTTGTATCGCCATCGTCGGGAGTCGAAAAACCACGCTCTACGGCCAAGGGATTGCTCGGCGGCTCGCTGCCGATCTGGCGCGGCTCGGATTTTGCATTGTCAGCGGTTTGGCCAGAGGCATCGACACAGCGGCGCATGAAGGCGCGCTGGAGGCCGGGGGCAAAACGGTTGGAGTCGTGGGGTGCGGGATCGACATCGTTTACCCACCCGAAAACTTAGAACTCTACCGGCAGATCGAAGCCACCGCCGGGGTGGTTTCGGAATTCAGTTTTGGGCGCCGGGCCGATCGACAAAGTTTTCCGATGCGCAACCGCGTGGTCGCGGGCATCTGCGACGCGACGGTGGTGGTGGAAACCGACGTCAATGGCGGATCGATGATCACGGCGCGTTTTGCCGGCGAGCAGGGGCGGCTCGTTTTCGCGGTCCCCGGCCGGATCGATCAGGAAACGAGTAAAGGGTGTCATCAGTTGATTCGCGATGGTGCGATCCTGCTCACAAGCGTGGATGATATTTTGGATGAGTTGAATTATCTCAACGGGATGCGACCGGCGGCGGTGCAGGGCGCGACCCCACCCGTGGACGACAGTCAAGCGGAGCGGCCCTGCATCGGTGAACTGACGTCGGAAGAAGAAACTATTTTCCAACAACTGACAGCGGGCGCGATTTTAACCGTGGACGAGTTGGCCACGCGATCGGAGCTGAATGCCGCTCAGGTTTCTTCGACGTTGATGATGCTCGAACTGAAACGTCTGATCGTGAAACGCGCGGATGGTCGATTTGAAACCCGAGTGGATTGAGTCGAGACGCGATGAAAAATCTCCGACTCCTGTTGGCGGTTTGTTTCATTGGCGGGTTGGCTTCTGTGCCACTTGGGGCCGAGACGGAAAGTCCGATCGCGGGCAAACGGCCGCCCACGCACAGCGACCTTTGGTTGATGCGACGCCCCGGGCGCCCTTCGATGAGTCCGGATGGGAAATGGGTGGTGGCCCCGGTCGATGAGCCCGCCTACAACCCGGCGGCGGCGCATCGCGACCTTTGGCTGTTTTCCGCAGATGGCACATTTCCGCCGCGTAAAATCACGGCCGGACGTAACGAGCAAACAGGGGTCGAGTGGAGCCCAACCGGTTTAAAAATCGCTTTTTCGAGTCAGCGGCAGGACGACGAGAAACCGCAGATCTACGTGCTCGACCTCCATGCCGGTGGAGAAGCGGAGCGGTTAACCAACGTGCCAGGCGGAGCACGTTTACCGCACTGGAGCCCGGACGGCACGAAACTGCTTTTCACCAGTGATGTGGCGCCGGAAAATCGGGACGCACCGCATGCGGTCCGACCCGCCGCGGTGCGCGCGTACGAGCGCTATCCGGTGCGTTCGGATGAGCATTGGCTGGACGACCGCCGCCCGCGCCTGTTCGTGCAGGATGCGGTGGCCGGTGCGGTCGCCACTGATCTACTCGTCGGCACGCCGTTTGCGACGAGCACCGTGTGGCGTGGCGAGCCAGACGGCAAAGCGGAGGACCTGCCGGCGACCTGGACGCCGGATGGCAGCGGGGTTGTTTTCGTGGGATGTGTCAACGCGACGGCGCTCGCGTATTCGAAACCGAATACAGAATTGTTTTTGATTTCGGTGCGAGGCGGCGATGCCACCCGATTGACTCAGGGCATCTCGCGGTATGGTCGCCCCTGCTTTACTCCGGATGGTCATGCGCTGGTCGTTCGCGTCACGGCTGAAACCGAACCCGGATACCACCTGCCGCAACTCGTGCGCTACGCATGGCCGTGGACGACGTCCGATGGGACGACGCTGACAGAAAACTTTGATCGCGAGCCGAGCGATCCCGTCGTGTCGGCGGATGGACAGCACCTTTATTTCACAGCCGACGAGGGAGGCGCGAAGCGGCTCTTTAGCGTTCCGATTGGCGGAGGCGCCCCGGTGAAAGCGATGAACGCGACGGCGGAAAACCTCGAATTGCTCTGCACGGGTGGAGGACGCAATGGACCACAACCCAGGCTAGCTGCGGTCGTCAGTGCGGGCGCGACTCCGCCGGAAGTAAGCGTGCTGGAAGAAAAGGAAGGGAAGTTCGAGCCGCGGCGTATCAGCGACTTCAATACAGGCAAGATCACAAATTTGGATTTGCCGGCGGCCGAGTCGGTGACGGCAAAAACGATGCGCGGTGTGGAGTTGCAAAGCTGGTTGATTCGTCCAGCGCAGTTCGATCCGACGAAAAAATATCCGGTCCTCTTGCTCGTGCATGACGGCCCGGAAGAGGCGGCGAGCGATGAATTCGGAGTCGACCTAAATCCGCATTTACTCGCCGGAACCAAATACGTCGTGCTTGAAACGAATTACCGCGGTTCCTTGGGCTTTGGCGAAGCGTTCACGCAGAGCCTGGCGAAAGATCCTGTCAAAGGTCCGGCGGAGGATGTGATCGATGCATTGAACGCGGTGGTGCAGGATCTTGCTTTTATCGACGGAAACCACGTGGCGGCGATCGGGGTTGGTTATGGCGGCTTGGTCGTGAATTGGCTGGAAGCAACCACCACGCGGTTTCGTTGCATCGTGGTGCAAGGTGGGGCGGTGAATCCGAGTACGTTGTGGGCGACGACCGATCGGAGTTTCGAACGCGAGACACTTTTCGGTGGCCCATCTTGGGAGCCGCAGTCGCTTTGGCATGATCAGAACCCGGTCGGGCTTGCGGGTAATCACGCCGCTGGTTCGGGGTGGTTGACGCCGACGTTGCTCGCGGCGGGCGAAAAAGATTTCCGTGCTCCGCTCAATACGACGTTGGAAAACTGGACCTATTTACAGCGTCTGAAAGTACCGAGCCGGCTTTTGGTGTTTCCCAATGAGGGGCATCGATTTGAGAGCGGCGAGGACGATCGCTACTTCATGCAAGAGGTGCAGTCCTGGTTGGCGCAATGGTTCGAAGCGGCCCCGAAGTGAGCGCACATTGAACGCGGCTACGAAAACACCGCCGCTGACTTTGCTTTGGGAGAACAGAATTCTCGTCGTAAACGAAAGGCGAAGCGAGATCCGCGCGTCAAGACGCGCAGCTACGGGGAAGCGGCCAATCCATGGGATTTCGCGTTCTAACGAACGCCTTTTAGATTCGCCGACGAGAGCATTTGGAGCAAAGCCGGGTCATGCCTCCTTGGGAGAGCGGGCATTCCGGCCCGCCAACTAACTGCGATTGAGCGAACCTCACGTTTTTGTGTTCTAGCTACGAGCTTCGCTCGACAAATGAGTTCCCGGGATGCCCGCATCCTCAGGAAACGGGCGCCATTGCTTATTAAAAACGCAAGATTGGATCCACGTTAGGCAATCCGAGCTTGGTTGAAACCTCAGCCGGGCGGCCAGGACATTTGGCGTTTGGCGAGGACGTGCACGTGGAGGTGGGGGACGGACTCGCAGGCATCCGGGCCGCTGTTGATCACGATCCGGAAGCCGCGGTCCAGGCGGAGCGTTCTTGCGACTTGGGCGGCGACGACGAGGAGGTGGCCGAGGATGGGGGCGTCGGCCTCGACCACATCTCCGACTCGTTGTATCAACTTCTTGGGTACGACAAGCAGGTGGACGGGGGCTTGCGGATCGATGTCGTGGATGACGATGCAGCGATCGTCTTCGAATTCGATCTTGGCCGGAATTTCGCGGGCGACGATTTTTTCGAAGATAGTTTTGGCCATGAGAACCTCAGGTTGAACCCGAGATCAGCTCAGCCGCAAGCCTCACAAAAAGAGCACTTGCAGATCGGCGCTGGGAGCGACTCGGGCTGCGATCAATTCCCTCAAGAAGCCGAGCATCTGCTCGTACTCGCGTTCTCGCTTGGCGACTGGTCGCGCTCCGGCTTTGCCCGCGCGCAGAAGTGCGGGGCGGAGATTAGTGATGAGCAAGGTGGACTTGCGAAAGCGCGCGAGCTGCTTGAGCGCCTTCATGATCTCCTCCCGGGCAAAGAGCGGCGTGGAGGATTCGAGGGAGCGCGCGGCATCCCAGTGATAAAAACCCCGCTGGGGGTCGCGTTTGGCCAGCGCGTGAAGCAGGCGTGTTGCTTCTTGAATGAAGGCTTGGTCGTAGCGATCGGCCGACGCCGGATCGGCGTGTGTTTGGGCTTCGAGTTCGCTCAGACTGAAAGCGATGGCGGAGCGAATCTGTTCCGCCAGGTACAGGTCACTGCCGGTGAGGGATCCGAACCACGTATTGATAAAGTGGAGACGCGAGAGATCGGCGGAGCGCCGCGTTGCATCTTCGCTCACTCGGGACTCGGGCCGGGCTTCGGCTTTTCGAGATTACTGATTTCGTGCATGAACTCCGAGACATCGCGGAATTCCTTGTAAACGCTGGCGAAACGCACGTACGCGACCTGATCGATGCGTCGCAGCCGCTGCATGACCGCGTCGCCGATCGCACGCGACGGAATCTCTCCGTCGTATTGCGCTTCGACCGCATCGGTCACGTCTTCGATCAGCATGGAGAGCTGTTCCTCGTCAACCGGTCGCTTTTGGCAAGCAGCGTGGACGGCGCGAGAGAGCTTTTCACGATCGAATGGTTCGCGGCGTTCGTCGCGTTTGATCACGATGAGGTTGTCGCGAACGAAATTTTCGATCGTGCTGAAACGGTTGCCGCACTCGAGACATTCCCGGCGACGGCGAATGGTGTTACCTTCTTTGCTGATGCGGGAATCGATGACCTTGTCCTCGATCGAAGCGCATTTAGGGCAACGCATTTAAGGCAAATGAAGATTGAGGAATGCGGAACGCAGAATTAAGAATCCGCGGAATACAGTCTTCTGAGATCAGTTGAGCTCGAGGAAGTTCTCTAAAATTTTCATTCCACCTTCGGTCGCGATGCTTTCCGGATGAAATTGGACGCCCCAGATCGGAAGCGTTTTGTGTCGCAGACCCATGATTTCACCTTCTTCGGTTTCAGCGGTCACGGCCAGCGAGTCGGGGAGGCTGGAGCGTTCGACGATCAGCGAATGATAGCGGGTGGCGGCGAAGTTTTGCGGCATGCCCTTGAAGACATCCGTATTCTCGTGGCGAATCGGAGAGGTTTTCCCGTGCATCAAGCGATCGGCGCGGATGACGCGGCCGCCAAAGTAATGGCCGATCGACTGGTGCCCAAGACAAACGCCCAAAATCGGTTTCTTTCCTTTAAATGCCTCGATAATATCCAGTGTTACACCCGCTTCTTTCGGGGAGCACGGGCCGGGCGAAAGCAGCACGCGATCGGGGTTCAACGCGACGGCTTCGGCGGGCGTGATTTCGTTGTTCCGAAAGATACGTTGCTCCACGCCCAGTTGGCCAAAATATTGGACTAGGTTGTAGGTGAAGGAGTCGTAGTTATCGATGACGAGCAGCACAGCCCTATTAACCGACGGATTGACAGAGCGGTCAAGCGCAGGGCAAGTGAAGCGATCCACACTCTGCGCCCTGTCATGACTGCACACTTTCAACTTCTTGGTCAGGATACGGCTACTGCCGCCCGCCGCGGGCGATTGCAGACGCGGCACGGTGTGGTGGAGACGCCGATTTTCATGCCGGTCGGGACGCAGGGTACAGTTAAGGCGATCACGCCACGGCATTTGCATGAAATCGGCGCCCAGATCATTTTGGGAAACACGTATCACCTGAATCTTCGGCCCGGCAGCGAGTTGGTGGCCGAGTTGGGCGGTTTGCACCGATTCATGGGCTGGGACGGGCCGATCTTGACCGATAGTGGCGGCTTCCAAGTTTTCAGCCTGGCGAAGCTTCGCGACATCCGGGACGACGGCGTGGCCTTTCAATCGCACCTCGATGGGAAAAAGCTTTTTCTCGGCCCGCGCGAAGTGATGCAGATCCAGCGCAATCTGGGCAGCGACATCGCCATGGTGATCGACGAGTGCCCGCCTTGGCCGTGCGAGCGCGAGGCCTGCGCGAAGGCGGTTGCCCGGAGTTATCGCTGGGCGAAAGAGTGCAAGCAAATCGCGGAGGACACCGGCTTTCTCGGCGCCGGGCACCATGTGTTCGCGATTGTGCAAGGATCGACTTTTGATGATTTGCGACGCGAGGCCGCCGAATCGCTAGCGGCGCTCGATTTTCCGGGGTACGCGGTCGGTGGAGTCAGCGTCGGTGAGCCGGAGCCGGAGATGTTAAAACAGGTTGGAGCGACCACGCCCTTTCTGCCCGCGAACAAGCCTCGTTACACGATGGGCCTTGGGACGCCATCGCAGATCTTGAAGATGGTCGCCCTGGGGGTGGACATGTTCGACTGCGTGATGCCGACGCGCGTGGCCCGCAACGGACTCGTCTTCACACCCGATGGGCCGATCAATTTGCGCAACGAACGTTTCCGGACGGATCCACGGCCGATCGTGGAAGGGATGGAAAACTACACCGCGCAATTCTCACGCGCTTATCTGCGCCATCTCACCGTCGCAGGGGAGATGCTGAGCGGGACCTTGCTCACGATTCACAACCTGCACTTCTACCTTGATCTGATGGCGCAGGCGCGACGGCACATCGAGGCGGGCGATTATGGCCCATGGCATCGCGCGTGGATCGAGCGTTACGAAGCAGGCGCGGCGAACTGATCGTGTTGGGACTTTGGATACGCGCTTTCGTATTCACGTCGCCATTACGTGAAGCCGGCAAAACAAAACCCACAGGCGGGGATACCTGTGGGTCGAATTTAAGCGCCGTGAAGGACGCTTGGATTAGAACTTATACGAAACGCCGGCGCCGTAGCCCCAGTCACCGTATTCGAGCCAAGCGATCGTCGCGTAAACAGCGATCTGCTTGGTGAACCAGTAACGACCCGTGACGTCGCCGTCCCAGGAGGTGCTGTCGTTGTTGCGCTTGAAGTCGCTGGCATATTCAACTTGGCCAGTGACCGAGATCTGCGGCGTGACTTGATACTCGACACCGATGCGGCCACCGAAGGTCGCGCGGTTGTCGCTCGAGTTGGAAACGTACGACTCTTCGTTGTAGTTGTAGTACGACGAATAACGCGTCCACTCGTAGCCGAGAGAGACGGCTGCGAACGGCTTGAACGCGCCATAGTCGAGATAGTAAATCCCGTTTACGTCGACCGCGTTGTCGTGATTCGCAGACCAGCCTTTCAGCCAACTGTAGCTGTAATCGAGACTGACGTCGATGTTCTTGGTCACCGGATTGTTGATCATTCCGGTCAAGGCCCAGACGTCCCACGGCGTGTGATTCACATCCGTATATTGGAAACCCAGGTCAGCGTAGCGATGACCCAGCACGCCGGCGCCCAAGTCAGGCGTCGGATTCGATGCGGAGGTCGTCGTCTGCGCGAACATGCTACCCGTCACAGTCAGGGCCAAGAGCGCCCCTACCAGTTTCATTGTCTTAGTCATTTTCTTTTTTGTAGTTTGTAGTGCCTGAGTGGATATGCTCCACCCGAGCGTCACAGGGATTATTTACGTTAGAGCGTCCATCAACTTAAAAAGTTTTCGGTCGCCATGGAACAATCGCGCCTCGCGCTTGTAGGCCGGTGAGGGTTTCCCCGGCGAATTTTTCAGTGACCAGTTTTGCTGGAATAAATTACGACACTTCTCCACAGTCGTTCCCCTATGCGTATCCTCGTCACCGGTGGCGCGGGCTTTCTCGGCTCGCATCTTTGCGAACGGCTCCTCAACGACGGCCAAGAAGTCATCTGCCTGGATAACTTCTTCACGGGCCGGAAAGTTAACCTGAGTTCATTCGCGAATAACCCGCGTTTCGAGCTCGTGCGCCATGACGTGATCGATCCGTTCAAGTTCGAGGTCGACCAGATCTATAACTTGGCCTGTCCCGCTTCGCCTCCGCATTATCAGTACAATCCGATCAAGACGACCAAAACGTCGGTCATGGGTGCGATCAATACTCTCGGCCTCGCCAAGCGCACGAAGGCGCGGGTCTTTCAGGCGAGCACCTCCGAAGTTTACGGCGATCCGCACGTGCACCCGCAGAGCGAAGAGTATTGGGGTAACGTCAATCCGATCGGCAAACGCTCTTGCTATGACGAGGGCAAACGTTGCGCCGAAACCCTTTTCTTCGATTACCACCGCGAGAACAAAGTCGATATTCGCGTTATCCGAATTTTCAATACTTACGGCCCGCGCATGCTCGCGAACGACGGCCGCGTCGTATCCAACTTCATCGTACAAGCGCTCAAGGGCGAAAACCTCACGGTTTACGGGGACGGATCGCAGACGCGATCTTTCTGCTACGTCGATGATTTGATCGAAGGCTTTGTTCGTTTCATGAATCAAACCGAGATCAGCGGGCCGATGAACCTCGGAAATCCGGGCGAGTTCACCATGCTGCAGTTGGCGGAACTCGTGATCAAAATCGTCGGTGGCAAGTCGAAGATCGTCCACAATCCGCTGCCGTCGGACGATCCCAAGCAACGCCGTCCGGACATCACGTTGGCCAAGCGGATCTTGAAATGGGAACCCCAGGTGAACCTCGAAGAGGGGCTTAAACGCACCATCGCGTATTTCCGAACCCAAATTTGACCTGGTTTGCCGCGGTTTTTTCTTCCGCCGCGGCTTCCTTAACCCCGCCTCTAGCGAGGCTTAACGAACCGAGGGCGTTTGCCTGGGAACGCGCTCGGTTCGCTGCATTTTGTCATTTGCCATCCCGCCCCAGGCGCGTAAACGTTTTGCCTTTCATGATCTCCCTTCTGCTGAAGCATTTTTCCGGCCGGCAATACCGCAAGTTTCTCGAGAACGCTAAACCGATCGTTGCGCGGGTCAACGAGCTGGAGAAATCCTACGAATCGCTCACCGATGAGCAGCTCCGCGCCAAGACCGAAGAGTTCAAAGAACGTCTGAAAGCAGGGGAGACACTCGATCAGATTTTACCGGAAGCCTTCGCCACGGTGAAGAACGCGGCCCGCCGCCTCTGCGGCCGGCCTGTAGTGGTTTGCGATCACGAACTGACCTGGAACATGGTCCATTTCGACGTCCAGATCATCGGCGGTCTGGCGCTGCATCAGGGCAAGATTTCCGAAATGGCCACGGGCGAAGGTAAAACACTCGTCGGCACGCTTCCGCTTTATCTCAACGCTCTCACCGGCCGGAACACGCAGCTTGTCACGGTTAATGACTACCTGGCGCGCCGTGACTCGGAATGGATGGCGTATTTGTATAATTTCCTCGGCCTGACCGTCGGCTGTATTCAGCAGCAGATGGCGTCGGATGTCCGCCGCGAAATGTACTCGCGCGACATCACGTACGGAACGGCCAGTGAGTTCGGTTTCGATTACCTGCGCGACAACGGCATGGCCACGCGCAAGGAAGATCAAGTGCAACGCGACCACTGGTACTGCATCGTGGACGAAATCGATTCGATTCTCGTCGACGAAGCCCGCACGCCGCTGATCATTTCCGGCCCCGCGCCCATCGAACGCGAACAGCCTTTCACCGGTCTCAAGCCGATCGTCGACAGCTTGGTGAACGAGCAATTGCGCCTGTGTAATCGCTTGATCACCGAGGGTAAGGATCTGCTCGAAAAAGCCGATGCGACTCCCGAAGAAAAGCAACTCGGCGCGCGGCGCATGTTGCAGGTTAAAATGGGCCATCCGAAAAACAAGCAGCTCCTGCGTTTGATGGAGACCCCAGGCTGGCGCAAGCTGCTTGACCGGACCGAGACCGAGATGAATAGCGACTTCAACAAGGACGAAATGTATCGTCTGAAGGAAGAGCTGTTCTACGTCATCGATGAACGCCAGCATCAGGCCGAC
>Ga0207702_10000448_pt1 | contig 46553 bp, 38 predicted proteins | sample KBSCornC62_FD_184302 | JGI IMG/M metagenome (GOLD analysis project Ga0207702, IMG submission 184302) | Corn rhizosphere microbial communities from Kellogg Biological Station, Michigan, USA - KBS Corn C6-2 (SPAdes) (version 2) | ecosystem: Host-associated > Plants > Roots > Rhizosphere > Soil ... | reverse complement strand
GCTTCACGCTGATTGAATTGCTGGTGGTCATCGCCATCATCGCCATTCTCGCCGCGATGCTGCTGCCGGCCTTGAGCCGGGCCAAGGAAAAGGCCAAACAAATTTCGTGTCTGAACAGTTTGCGCCAGTTCGGGCTGGCGCAGAAAATTTACTCAAGCGATTTCAGCGATCAGTTCCCCCATCGTGGCGGCTCGGCACAGCAACCAGCCCGGTGGCCGGCCCAGATGTATGACAGCTACGGCCGCAATGCGAAGATGCTTCTATGTCCCACGGAAGCCGGCGCCGGAAAAACTCCAAACTCCGACACAAATTCGCCCCTGTTCGCCGACGCCGCGCCGCGCAGTTATTTAATGAATGGCTTCAATGATTTTTACGCCCGCCGATACGGCATTGCCAGCACGGACTGGCCGGCGTTGTCAGCCGCCATTACCGCCAATCCCGGAGCCATCAAAGAGCAGGACATCCACGCCACCTCTGAAACCATCGTATTGGGCGAAAAAAAATCCAACGCCGGGGACTACTACATGGATATTTTTGAAAACGGCGGCAACGACACCACCGGCATCGCCGAACAATCTCGTCATGACAGCCGGGGCGACAGCACCCAGACCGGTGGTTCAAACTACACCTTCGCCGACGGCAGTGCGCGGTTCTTAAGATTCCCGCAGTCGTTCAGCCCGATCAATATGTGGTGTATCAGCGACGCAGACCGCACCGCCAACGCTTTTTTCTACTGAAACAACCGCCCGCCGGAGAAAATTGGATTGCTTTCCAACCTCCGCGTGGCATCTTAGGCGGCCTCAAGAGTCGGGGCGTAGCGTAGTCTGGCTAGCGCGCTTGTTTCGGGTACAAGAGGTCGTGAGTTCGAATCTCACCGCCCCGACCATTTTTCAATAGTTTTCGATTGTTCCGCCGCCTGTTTTCGCTCCGCACGTTTTACCTTGATCCGTTTTTGCGCCATCCGCAAATAAATCCGGCTCTGCTCTATTCCCAGCCAGCGTCGCCCCAATTGCTCCGCCACCACCGCCGTCGTCCCGAAACCCAGAAATGGATCCACCACCAGGGCGCCGGGATCGGATGACGACAACACGATCCGCTCGATCAACTTCACCGGCTTTTGCGCCGGGTGGCCGCATTTCTCGCTGAAATTTCGCTTTAAGCTCGGAATGCGCCAGAGGTTCGTGGCGAACCTGCCCGCCGCCAGATGCCGTTCGCGGTAGCCCTCGGCGCGATCCCAGTTGATCAAATCGTGAAATCCCCAGCGGCGCACGGCTTCCGACATGAGATGGAGAAAGGTGTGTTCACGCTTGCCCAACTGGCCGAAGCAATACAGCAACCCGTCGGGCCGCAGCACGCGCATCGCCTCATCAACCCACGTCAGCGACCACTCGATGTATCCGTCCGCATCCGGCCAATGCCGTCCCAAGTGCGCTCCAGTACCTGGAAATACGGCAGGTCGGCGATGACCAGTTGCGCGGCGGAGGCGGGAATTTTCCGCAGCGCGGCCAACGCCTCGCCACAGATCAGGCGGTTCCGTTCCATCGCGCGAGCTTGAACTGTTCGCAAAACGCCGCCAACCGAAAAAATCACTTCCGCCCGCCCGCCGCCAACGTTAGCCTGCGCGAATAAATTTAAAGTGAACGCCACCGCCGCATCCTCTCTGCTCTACGAATTGCCGACGATTCTTAAACCAATCGAACTGCCCCAACTTTTTCCCCAACCACAGCCGCTTGAAGTGGAACTCGGCTGCGGTGACGCATCGTTTCTCGTCGAATATGCGCGGCAAAATCCGGGGAAAAATTTCATCGGCGTCGAGCGTCTGCTCGGGCGCATCCAGAAACTCGATAAAAAAGGCCGGCGCACCGGGCTGACGAACACCCGCGGCGTCCGCATCGAATCGGCCTATTTTTTGAAGCACCTGCTGCCGCCGCACAGTGCGGCGGCCGTGCATATTTATTTTCCCGATCCGTGGCCGAAGAAGAAGCATCGCCGCCACCGGCTCATCGGCGACCATTTTCCCGCGCTCGCCCGCGAGGTGCTCGTAGCCGGCGGCACGGTTTTTTTGCGGACGGACGACGCGGATTATTTTAAGCAGATGAACGAGGTGTTCGACGCGGCGAAGGAATTTCAGAAGGCGAAAACGCCAGCTGAGCTGGCGGCCATCACGACCGACTTTGAGCGGGATTTCAATGCGCAGGGAATTCCGACATTGCGCGCGGCCTACCGGTTGCGCGCTTGAAGTTCACACGTCAATCACCGGTCCGTTGCCGCCGCCGGGATTTTTCGGCGGACCGGGCGGACGCTGGCGCTGGACCGTAACGCGCGAATTGCCGGTGAGAAAGTTCAAAGCCACCGAAATGACGCTGATGATGACCGCGCCCAGAAACGCATACCCAAAACTGTCCACATAAAAACTGGGCCGCATCAAAAAGCCGACGAAGTAGAGCAGCAGCGCGTTGATGACCAGCGTGAACAGTCCCAGCGTGAAAATCAGTAACGGCAGGGCGATGAGCATGAGGATCGGCCGCACGAATGCATTCAGGATGCCCAGCAGCAGCGAGGCGATCAGCAGATTTGTTAGCTTATCGTTGTAGTGAATATGCGGTTGCAGCAACAACGCCGCCACCAGCACCGCGAGGGTGTTGATGATCCAGCTTTGCAGGAAGCGCACGGCTTTTCGGGTGGACGGACTCATCTTAGAACCGTCGCAAGATGCGGCACGGACGGCGGGAAAACAAGGCACGATTTTGATGGATTCACGCTCCGGTTCCCGCCAGATTTGGCGCGGGTATGAAAACAAAACTTCTTGTTCTCCTGCTGGGCGCAGCCTTCGCAGCACAGGCGCAGAGCGTGATCGCGCCGGGTGCAAAATTGGAAAAGCTGGCCGGCAACTTTAAATTCACGGAGGGGCCGACCTGCGACGCGCAGGGAAATGTCTTTTTCACCGATCAACCGAACGACCGCATTCTCAAATGGAGCGTGAATGGAAAACTTTCCACTTTCCTCCAGCCCGCCGGGCGTGCGAACGGAATGTATTTCGCCACCGACGGCCATTTAATCGCCTGCGCGGAGGCGAAGAATGAACTCTGGTCCATCGCGCCCGACAAAACCGTGACCGTGCTCGCCACCAATTTTTCCGGCAAAATCCTCAATGGCCCCAACGATGTCTGGATCGCGCCGGGTGGTGGACTGTATTTCACCGACCCGTTTTACAAGCGCGATTGGGGCGACACCAATCTTGTGCGCGTTGACGGAGAAAATGTCTATTATCTTTCCCCCGACCGCCGGGAACTGCGACCGGTCATCACGTCTTTCAAAAAACCCAATGGCATCATCGGCTCGCCGGACGGCCGCCGGCTTTTTATCGCCGACATCCGCGCCAATAAAACCTGGCGTTATGACATTTTGCCGGATGGTTTGCTCACCAATAAAACCCTGTTCTGCGCCAAAGGTTCCGACGGGATGACGATGGACGAGGAAGGGAATCTATATCTGTGCGCCACCGGCCAGACCAATGGCGTGAGTATTTTTGACAAGAGCGGCGCGCAGATTGACCATATTGACGTGCCGGAAAAATGGTCGGCCAACGTCAGCTTCGGCGGCGCGGATCACCGGACGCTTTTCATCACCGCCAGCGAGTCGCTCTACGCCATCAAGCTGCGGGTCAAAGGCGCGAACGCGGCGAAATAAAAATCCCGCAGTCGTCAGTTCACGGAGCGCATGACCACGTTCACAGCAAAGAGGACGGCCATCATCACGCCGATGGAAAACTTGCCCACGATGCCCAACAACAGGCCCAACATCGCGCCCAAGCCGGCGTGAGCGGCTTTTTTAAATTCCTTGTCGCCCAGCATCTCAAAGAGCATCGCGCCGAGAAACGGGCCGAGGATGATTCCCGGCAGGCTGAAGAACAATCCGACAATCCCGCCGATCAGCGCGCCCAGCGCGCCCCGCCACGTCGCGCCAAATTTTTTCGCACCCAGTGCGGTAGCCAGAAAATCGAACGCGAGCGAGACAATCGTCAGCCCTACCAATACGCCCAACACCAGATTGCTGGCACTGGCGTCACCGAAATAAAGCCGATGACCGATGGCTGCCACCAGAATCAGCGGTGTGCCCGGCAACCCCGGCACGACGCTGCCAACCAGTCCCGCCAGCATCACCAGCAGCGCCAGGCTCAGACCAATCATTTCTTCCGTATTCATAAAATTAAAACTGGAGCGCCGGCATCTTGCCGGCGAGCTTCAGTTTTTTCATAAACTCGCCGGCTGGAAGCCGGTGCTCAAGTCAAGTCATGCCTGCCGGGCTTCATAAAAAACTATCTACCTCGACGCGTTTTCGTTTTCTTGTAGTTCACCGGCTTCGCTTCGGGTTTCGTGCGGTCAATCATGTGCTTAAGCTCCTTGATCTGGTCGCGAAGGAGCGCCGCTTTCTCAAACTGCAAATCTTCCGCCGCCTTCAGCATTTCGCCTTCGAGTTCGCGAATCGTCTCGGTCACATCCAAGTCAGTCGTCGTCTCGCGCAACAAGCCGACGGCCGCCGCGTGCTGATCTTCCTGCACCGCCAGGCTTTCCTCCACGGCGCGGCTGACGCTGCGGGGCGTGATGTTATGCTCAAGATTGTAAGCGATCTGCCGCTGGCGACGCGCCTCGGTAACTTTGAGAAATTTCTGGATGCTCTGCGTCATCACATCGGCGTAGAGAATGACCTCGCCGTTCAAATGCCGCGCGGCGCGACCGGCAGTCTGGATCAAGCTCGTTTCGCTGCGGAGAAAACCTTCCTTGTCCGCGTCGAGAATCGCCACGAGCGAGACCTCCGGCAAATCCAAGCCCTCGCGCAACAGATTGATGCCGACCAGCACATCGAACTCACCTTTGCGCAGGGAGCGGAGAATCTCCACGCGCTCAATCGCATCAATGTCGCTGTGCAGGTATTGCACGCGGATGCCGATTTCGCGGAGGTAATCCGTCAGTTCCTCCGCCGTGCGCTTGGTCAACGTCGTGACCAGCGTGCGTTCCTTCTGGTCGGCGCGCTTGCGGACTTCCTCCATCAGATCATCAATCTGCCCTTTGAGCGGCTTGATCGTGACTTTCGGGTCAATCAGCCCCGTAGGCCGCACGACCAACTCCGTCACCCTGCCCTGGGACCAGCCGACTTCGCGCGGCGACGGCGTGGCGCTGACGTAGATCGTTTGGTTTTGCAGCCCTTGAAATTCCAGAAAGTTCAACGGCCGGTTATCCAGCGCGCTCGGCAGACGGAAACCATGATCCACCAAAACCGTTTTGCGCGACTTGTCGCCTTCATACATCCCGCCAATCTGCGAAACGGTGACGTGCGATTCATCAATCACGAGCAGGTAATCATCCGGGAAAAAATCAAACAGCGTCGTCGGCCGCGAGCCGGGAGGACGCCTGGCAATATGACGGGAATAGTTTTCAATGCCGGAGCAGAAACCCATCTCCTCCATCATCTCCAGATCGTATTCCGTCCGCATCTTGATGCGCTGAGCCTCGAGCAATTTCCCGTCGCGTTCAAATTCAGCGATGCGAATGCCCAACTCCTCGCGGATGGCGAGGATGGCACTTTTCATTTTGTCGTTGGTGGTTACGAACTGTTTCGCGGGAAAAATCGTGTTCGCTTGGAGCGACTCAATTTTGTTGCCCGTCAGCGGCTCAAAGCGCGTGAGCTTCTCGATTTCGTCGCCAAAAAATTCCACGCGCAAACCATCCTCACGCCCGGCGGGCCAGACTTCCACCGTGTCGCCACGCACGCGAAAGTTGCCGCGCTCGAAGGCGATGTCATTGCGCGAATACTGCAGGTCCACCATGCGCGAGAGCAGTTGCTCGCGCGACAGCTCCATCCCGACGCGCACGGGAATGACCATCGCCGCGTAATCCTCCTTGCTGCCAATGCCGTAAATGCACGACACGCTGGCGATGACGATCACGTCGCGCCGCGTGAAGAGCGACGCCATTGTCGAGAGCCGCATCCGCTCGATGTCGTCGTTCACGCTGGAATCTTTTTCGATGAACGTGTCGGTGCGCGGGATGTAGGCTTCCGGCTGGTAAAAATCGAAATAGCTGACGAAGTATTCGACCGCATTGTTCGGGAAAAAGCTTTTAAATTCCGCGTAAAGCTGTGCGGCGAGCGTCTTGTTGTGCGAGATGACGAGCGTGGGTTTGTCCACATTCTTGATGACGTTGGCGACGGTGAACGTCTTGCCGGAACCGGTCACGCCCAGCAATGTCTGATGCTTGGCGCCGGTGAGAATGCCGGCGGTCAGCTTTTCAATTGCCTGCGGCTGGTCGCCGGCGGGCGCATAATCGGAAACGAGTTCAAACACGCGGGGAAAGTAGAACGACAACGCCGCAGCGTCAAACGCGGGTTCAAGATTGAATCTGTAACCGCAACGCCTAGACTGCGTCTCACCGCGCATGAATTTCTTTTTATTAACACCACGGGCTGCAGTTATGGCCATGGCGCTGTTTGTTTGCCTCACGACCCCGGCAGCGGAAACGATCCGCCCCGGCGAACTCTGGCCGGACAATCGCGGCCAGCATATCCAGGCGCACGGCGGCGGCATCCTGAAAATGGGCGACACTTATTACTGGTTCGGCGAAGACCGGGGACAGACCAACGCGCGCGGCTTGCGCTGCGTCAGTTGTTATTCCTCGACCAACCTGGTGGATTGGACGTTTCGCAATCAGGTGCTCAAGACGCGCAACCCGGAAAATTTCGGACGCGGCTGGGTGCTGGAACGGCCCAAGGTGTTTTACAACGCGAAGACAAAAAAGTTCGTGATGTATATGCACATTGACGGCCCGCTGCCGGGCCGGAGCGGCGGCTATGATCTCGCCCGCGTCGGTGTGGCCACCTGCGACACGGTGGATGGTGATTACAAATATCTCAAAAGCTTCCGTCCGCTCGGCCACGAGAGCCGCGACATCGGGCAGTTCGTGGATGACGACGGCACGGCGTATTTGATTTTTGAGGACCGGCCGTTCGGTTTTCGAATCGCCCAGCTTTCGGACGATTACCTGACCGTCGAGAAAGAGGTCTGCCTCATCGCCGAGCACATGGAAGGCGGCGCAATTGTTCATTACGACGGACTGTATTACGTCCTCGGCTCGGCGCTGACCGGCTGGAATCCCAATCCGAACAAATACGCCACCGCGAAATCGCTCGCCGGGCCGTGGTCGGAATTCAAGGACATCGCGCCGCCGGAAAAAAACACCTACGGCGCGCAATCCACGATGATGCTCAAAATCACCGGCACGAAAACGAACTGCGTGATCTTCATGGGCGACATGTGGCGACCGCAAGCCCACTGGGATTCGCGCTATCTCTGGATGCCGCTGGAAATCGGCGATGGGAAATTGCGATTGCCCGAACCGCGTGAATGGACGCTGGACGTGACGACCGGAGCCGCTAAAATCAAACCGTGAACACCCGTATGAAAACATTTGTTGCCTCGGCAATTTTTCTCGCCTCACTCCTCGTATCCCGCGCTGATATGCAAACTTCCATTCCGCTCTGGCCCGACGGCGCACCCGGCGCGCTCGGCACCAACGCCAACGACATTCCCACCCTGACGCCGTATCTGGTGGAGGGCACCAACGCCACCGGCGCCGCGATGGTGATCTGTCCCGGCGGCGGCTACGCCCATCTGGCGCCGCATGAGGGCAACGATTACGCGCTGTGGCTGAACCAGCACGGCGTCACCTGTTTCGTCTTAAAATACCGCCTCGGCTCCAGCGGCTACCATCATCCGGCGATGCTGAATGACGCCGCCCGCGCCGTGCGCTGGGTGCGGGCCCATGCGGGTGAATACAAAATTGACACGAAACGTGTCGGTCTCATGGGTTCCTCCGCCGGCGGTCATTTGACGGCAACGTTGCTGACGCACTTCGATGCCGGCGACGCGAATGCCAGCGACGTAGTTGAACGGCAAAGTTCGCGGCCGGATCTGGGCATTCTCTGCTACGCGGTCATCTCGATGGGCGATTTCACACATCAAGGTTCAAAGAACAATCTGCTTGGCAAAAATCCATCACCCGAGCTCGTGCAACTGCTCTCCAATGAATTGCAAGTGACCACTAACACGCCGCCATGCTTTCTCTGGACGACGTTCGAAGACAAAACCGTGCCGATGGAAAACACGATGCTGTTCGCCGAAGCCCTGCGGAAAAATCATGTTCCCTTCGCTCTGCATGTTTATGAAAAAGGCGGACACGGCATGGGCCTGAAGGATAAACCGCCGTTCGCCCATCCGCATCCGTGGGCCGGCGACTGCCTGTTCTGGCTTAAGGAGCAGGGCTTCGTGAAGGAATAATCTTTTCGGATTTCAAAGCCCCGCAGGCTTGGTCGCCGGTTCCTCGCCTGGGCGCGCGGAGCGTTGCCGCCAGTTTTCCAGATACAGATAGACCACCGGCGTGATGTAGAGCGTCAGGCATTGGGAGACGACCAGACCGCCGACGACGGCGAGGCCGAGCGCCCGGCGCGATTCGCCGCCCGCCCCGAGGCCAAGCGCAATCGGCAGCGTGGCCATCAGGGCACACATCGTCGTCATCATGATCGGCCGGAACCGCAGCAGACATCCCTCGTGAATCGCCTCGGCAGCGGGCTTCCCGCCGCGTTGCGCCTCGATGGCGAAATCAATCATCATGATGGCGTTCTTCTTCACGATCCCTACGAGCATGATGAGGCCGACAAAGCCGTAAATGTTCAGGTCCAGTCCAAACAACATCAGCGTGACCAGCGCACCGAATCCCGCCGACGGCAGGCCGGATAAAATCGTGATCGGATGAATGAAGCTTTCATACAAAATCCCGAGAATGATGTAGATGATCAGGATGGACACGATGAGCAGAAGCAACAATCCCTTGGATGACGACTGAAACACCTGCGCCGAACCTTGAAAGTTGCCGGTGATGGTGGCGGGCAGATGCAGATCGGCCTCAATTTTTTGCAACCGCTCCACCGCCGTGCCCAGCGACATGCCGGGCGCGAGGTTGAAGGACAGCGTGACCGAGGGCAACTGGCCGACATGCGAGATGCTGGTCGGCCCGAGGTTGCGCGTGAGTTTGGCCACGGCGCTGAGCGGCACCAGCTTACTTGCGCCGTTGGTGCCGGTGTTGGAACTGGTGATGTAAAGCTGCGCCAGCGCATCGGGATCAAGCTGAAATTCCGGCAGCACTTCGAAGACGACCCAGTATTCCGCCACGTCGCCGTAAATCGTCGAGGCCTGGCGGGAACCGTAGGCGTTGTAGAGCGCGTTCTCAATCTGCTGCGGCGTGACGCCCAGCGCGGCGGCTTTGTCCCGGTCAATTTCCACGGTCACCTGCGGACTGGCAATCTGCAGGTCGGTCGTCACGTCCTGAAAGCCGGGTTCCTCGGCCATCTTCTTCATCAAAATCGGCGCCCAATGGAACAACTCCTTCGTGTCGGTATCCTGCAGGCTGTATTGATACAGCGCCTTGGTGAGCTTGCCGCCAACCCGGATGAGCGGCGGATTTTGCATATAGACATTGATGCCGGGCACCTGCGCCAGTTTTTTGCGGAGTTCCTGAATGACTTCGTTGGCGCTCAATTCCCGTTCGGAACGATCTTTCAAATGCATGAACATCCGGCCCTGATTTAGCGTGGCGGACGAACCGCTCGCCCCGATCGCGGACATGAACCCCGCCACGTTCGTATCCGTCGCAACAATTTTCGCCGCCGCCTGCTGGTGCGCGCTCATCTTCTCAAAGGAAATATCCTGCGACGCCTCGGTGATCGCAAAAATCTGGCCGGTGTCTTCGTCAGGGAAAAAGCCCTTGGGAATCACTTTGAACAGAAACAACGTCACCGCAAAAATCATGAGCGAAATGACAAGCGTTGCGCGCCGGTGCCGCATCACAAACTGCAGGGAGCGATCGTAGCGGGCCAGCACGGCATCAAAGAACCGCTCAAACGAGGTGTAAATCCGGCCATGTTTCTGGCCGTGCATCGCCCGCACGAACCGGCTGCACATCATCGGCGTCAACGACAGCGAAACAAAGCCGGACACCAGGACGGCCACCACAATCGTCACTGCAAACTCATGCAGCAGCCGGCCGAGCAACCCGCTCATGAACAGCACCGGGATGAACACCGCCGAAAGCGACAGCGTCATCGAGATGATGGTAAAACCGATTTCCTTCGCGCCCCGCAGCGCCGCCTGCATCGGCGGCTCGCCGTTTTCCATGTGACGCACAATGTTTTCCAGCATGACGATCGCGTCATCCACCACGAAGCCGACACACAACGTCAGCGCCATGAGCGACAGGTTGTCGAGGCTGTAACCGAGCAGCGACATCGCCGCAAACGTGCCGATGATGGACATCGGCAACGCCAGGCTGGGAATCAGCGTGGCGGAAACGTTGCGCAGGAAAACGAAGATGACCAGCACGACCAGGATGACGGTCAAGCCGAGCGTAAAGCCCACGTCCTTCACCGACTGGCGGATGGACTGCGAGCGATCGAACAGCACCTCCATGTTGACGGACGCCGGAATCTGGGAGCGGAATTGCGGGAGCAATTTTTTGACGTTGTCCACGACTTCGACCGTATTCGCCCCCGGCTGCCGTTGCACCGCCAGCACGATGGCGCGCGTGTTGTTATACCAACTGGCAACCTTGTTGTTCTGCACGCTGTCGAACACCTGCCCCAATTCCTGCAGCCGCACCGGATTGCCGTTGCGATAGGCGACGATCATCGGGCGAAAATCCGCCGCGCGCTGCAACTGGCCGTTCGCCTGCACCGTGAACGATTGGTGTTTGCCGTAGAGCGTGCCGAGCGGCTGGTTCACGTTGCCGGCCTCAATCGCCTGCTCCACCGCATCAATGCCCAATCCGTAAGCCGCGAGCTTGTTCGGATCCACCTGCACGCGGACGGCGTATTGCTGTGAACCATATACCGAAACCTGCGCCACGCCGTTGATCTGCGAAATCTGCTGCGCCAATAAATTTTCGGCATAATCGTCCACCGTCGAAAGCGGCAAGGTCGGCGAGGACATCGCGAGATAAATGATCGGGGAATCCGCCGGGTTGACCTTGCTGTAGGTTGGCGGGGCTGGCAGGTTCGGCGGCAATTGTTTGGCCGCCTTCGCGATGGACGCCTGCACATCCGCCGCCGCCGCGTCAATATCGCGGTCGAGCGAAAATTGGATCGTGATCTGCGCGCTGCCCTGGGCGCTGACGGACGACATGGAATCCACGCCGGCAATCGTGGAGAATTGTTTTTCCAGCGGCGTGGCCACTGCCGACGCCATCACTTCCGGGCTCGCGCCGGGCAGGCTCGCCGAAACCTGGATCGTCGGATAATCCACACTGGGCAGATCGCTCACCGGCAGTTGATGAAAGCCCGCCAGACCGAACAACAAAATGCCGGCCATGACCAGCGTGGTCATCACCGGGCGGCGGATAAAAATCTCCGAGACGCTCATGGCGTTTTGGCGGCAGCCTCCGTCTTGTCGTCCACCTTCACCCCGGGTATCAGCCGCAACTGGCCGTCGGTCACCACTTTTTCGCCGACTTCAACGCCGGCCTTGACCACCGCCTCGTTTTGATAGGTGAAGCCGATGGTCACCGGGCGCTCCTCTACCGTTTGATCCGCCTTGACGATGTAAACGAACTGGCCGTTCTGCCCGGTCTGCACGGCTTGCGTGGGCACGACGACCGCATTGGTCAATTCCGACAGCGTCAATTCCACCTGCACAAACTGGCCCGGCCAGAGCCGGCTCGACGTGTTCGGAAACGTGGCCTTCAATTGAATCGTGCCCGTGGTCGGATCCACCGCGTTGTCCACAAAGGTTAGTTGGCCCCGCGGCGGTTCGCCCGTGAGATTTTCAAAACGGGCGGCAACCGCCAGCGAACCGCCGCGCATCTGCTTTTGAATTTCGGGCAGATACCGCTCCGGCACGGCAAACGTCGCGTAGATCGGATGAATCTGATTAATCGTCAGCAGCACGTCGTCCGGCGACTTCACGACGTTGCCCTCGTGGAATTGCAGGCTGCCGGTCCGCCCGTCAATCGGCGAGCGGATTTCGGTATATTGCAAATTCAACTCGGCATTCGTCACTTCCCCGCGGTCGGCAGCCACGGTCCCCGCCAGCGCGTCCATCCCCGCCTTGCTGGTGTCAAACACATCCTGCGAAATCAATTTCTGCACAAACAACTGCGAATCGCGGGCGAACTGAATCTTGGCATTCTCCAACTGGGCGAGGTCGCGCTGCAAATTCCCCTGGGCCAGCGTCAGCGCCGCCTGCGCCGGGCGCGGATCTATCGTGAACAGCAAGTCGCCCTTCTTGACCTCCTGGCCTTCCGAAAAATTCACCGCGCTGATGATGCCGCTGATCTGCGGACGCACCGTGACGGCCAGCACCGGCGTGACGTGCCCCACGGGCGGCGGATTGATTTGCACCGGAATATTTTTTAACACGGCCCGGGCCGTTAGCACGGGCGGCGGCGGCGTGGCTTTGGTTTCTTTGCCGCGCGAACAGCCATTCACCAACGCCAGCAGCAGCCCCGTCGTCGTCACCAGGAAAAGACTTTTCACAGCAGCTTTATTGCACAAATAACCGTTCATCACCACCGTTTAAGGACGAAAGACTTTGGAAATAGTTTCAAGAAACCGGGCGTAACCCCGTTGAAATTTGGCGTCATGCGGCGAACGGCCGGTGATGAGCCGGGCCAACTGCGGCAATGCCAGCGGAAACATGGACAGGGAAACCTTGGCGAGCTGGAGATATTCCGCCGGGACATCGTCGCGCAAGCGTCCCGCCTGCTGCCGCTGTTTGATAAGGGCGATTGACCGGCGGGAAAGCTGGCGGCGATCCTTTTCATCCAGCACTTTGTCCTTCACGGTCTGCAAGGATTCCCACGCCAGCAGCCTCACCCAGTCGGCATCCACGCAGTTTTGCTTGAACCACAAGGGCACGCTGGATACCAGGTCCTGATCCGCCGCCTGCGCCTCGACGCGCTTCATCCGCTCGTCAATCTTGTGGCGCAGCACGGCACGGAACAGCCCCTCCTTGTCGGTGAAATAATGGTAGAGCATCCGCTTGTTGGCCTGGGCGCGGCGGGCGATGGCATTGACGCGGGCACCCGCGAAACCACGCACGGCAAATTCCTGCAAGGCGGCGTCCAAAATGCGGCGGCGGGTGCGTTCCGGGTCGCGCACCGCAGCCCGGACCGGCGGCTTCTTCCTGGGTGGCATGGCCGATAAGTAACCATCTGGTTACTAATGCGCAAGCCTAAACTCAGTCATCGGACGGCGGGCTTTTGCGGTTCAGCTCTTCGATCTCCCGTTTCATCTTGTCGGCGGCTTCCTGGGAAAGACTGTGCGAGACCGAGATGCCAAACTGCCGCTTGAGATATTCATCCAGGCGGAGCCATTCGCCCTGAAACCGCACCTGCCCCGTCCACGCGCAGACGGTCACAAATTCCTGCAGCTTTTCCAACCGCAGGAGAATGACCACGACCAAGACCAGCGACAACGCCACCGCCACGATCAAAACCAGCGACATGACCTGGCTGGACACCACATTGTCCTCGGCCTGCTGCTGATGCTGGACCAATGCCTGCTGCTGTTCCTGATGCGATTCAAACAACACCCGCCGCATCCGTTCCAGCTTGCGTTTGCCCCGGTCGGTCAACGCGACGACCGAAGTGCTGGCCGGGCTGTGCCCGTCAGCGAACGCCGTGGCCGGATCGAACACCAGATCTTCGTCCACCATTTTTTCCAGCAGCGCCAGATGCGCCTGCTGCGCCGGAAGCGCGGCGGTCAATTTTTTCAACTGCGCAATATCATCGCGGGTGGCCTGCAAGGCGTTTCGGTATGGCTCCAGATATTCTTCACGACCCGTCAACAAATAGCCGCGTTGGTTGGACTCGGTGTCAACGATATGCGCCTGCGTCTGCTCGAACAAATCCAGCACCTTGTAGGTTTGCATCACCCAGTTGAAGGAATTATTGAACTGCCCGCTGCTCTGATGCACCAGCCAGGTCATGGCCAGCAGCGCGACCATCGGCAGGGACAAACCGAGCCAGAACAAGAGCTTTTTAGTCCTGGTCTTGCTGGTGGGATTCATTGGAATCAGCCTAAGCTTAAATTGGAAATATCATAGCACGGGTTTTTCCCGGTGCCACGGGGTGCTTTGCTCGTAGGCGTGCGCGAGCCGCAACAACGATTCCTCGCCGAACGGCTTGCCCAGCAATTGCAGGCCGATGGGCAGCTTCGGAGCCTTGGTGAAACCGCACGGAAGGCTCACGCCGCAGATGCCGGCGAGATTGCAGGAAATCGTGAAGATGTCGGACAAATACATCTGCAACGGGTCGTCAGATTTTTCCCCCGCCTTGAACGCCGCCGTCGGCGTCGTCGGCGTCACGATGGCGTCCACCGTTTCAAACGCCTTCAGAAAATCATTGCGGATGAGCGTTCGGACTTTTTGCGCCTGCAAATAATACGCATCGTGATAGCCGCTGCTCAAAACGTAGGTGCCAAGGATGATCCGGCGTTTCACTTCCGGCCCGAAACCCGCGCCGCGCGTCTTGGAATACAGCTCAATTGGATCTGCGCCATCCACGCGGGCGCCGTAACGAATGCCGTCGAAGCGGGCCAGGTTCGCCGAGGCTTCTGCCGTGGCGATGATGTAGTAAGTCGCGACGGCGTAATCCGTGTGCGGCAACGAAATCTCCACGATCTCCGCACCGAGTTCGGTAAATTTTTTCACGGCGGCATCCACGGCGGCTTTCACTTCCGGGTCGAGTCCGTCGACCATGTATTCCTTGGGCAGACCGAGTTTCATGCCGCGAATATCACCCGTCAAACCCGCCGCGTAATCCGGGACCGGCTGCGGCACGCTGGTGGAATCGCGCGGATCCACGCCGCTCATCGCGCCCAGCAAAATCGCGGAGTCGCGCACGTCTTTGGTGAACGGCCCGATCTGATCAAGTGAACTCGCAAACGCCACCAAGCCATAGCGCGAGATGCGCCCGTAAGTTGGTTTCAGTCCCACGCAGCCGCACAACGCTGCTGGCTGGCGGATCGAACCGCCCGTATCCGTGCCGAGCGATGCGATACATTCCTGCGCCGCGACCGCCGCCGCCGAACCGCCGGACGAGCCGCCGGGAATGCGCGTGATGTCCCACGGATTGCGCGTGAGGCCGAACGCAGAATTTTCCGTGGAGCTGCCCATCGCAAATTCGTCCATGTTCAACCGGCCAAAAATAATCGCGCCCGCCGCCTTAAGCTTTTCAATCGCCGTGGCGTCGTAGGGTGAAATGAAGTTGCCGAGAATTTTTGACGCGCAGTTCAGCGGCTGGTTTTTGACCGCGAGAACATCCTTCACCGCGAGCGGCACGCCCAACAAAGAACCTTTCGCGCCGCTGGCGATCAGCTTGTCCGCCGCGTCCGCCTGCGCCAGCGCGTCGGTGGGATTGACGCTGAGGAAGGCGTGAATCTGTCCGTCCACGCGGGTAATCTGATCCAGGCAGGCCTGCGTGGCTTCGCGGGCGGAGACCTCGCGGCGCGCGAGTTTGGCCGTGAGTTCGGAAATCGTAAGCTGATTGAGCATGGCAGAATGTTACTCGACGATTTTGGGAACGATGAACAGCCCGCCACCCTGCTTGGGCGCGTTGCGCAGGGCATCTTCGTGCGGAAGCGACGGGCGGACTTCGTCAGCGCGCGTCACGTTCACCATCGGCACGGCGTGGGCGGTCGGCTCAACGTTGGTCACGTCGAGTTCGCGGAGTTTTTCGATGTAGCCGAGGATGTTGCCGAGCTGGGCGGACAACTTCACTTCCTCCTCCGGGGTGAGCGACAGCCGCGCGAGATGCGCGACATATTTCACGTCAATTTGAACTGCTGCCATGCGGGGAAATTAAAGTCCAAAGACCCAAGTTGAAAGCCCAAAGTCGGAAAACGACACCGTCATTCCTCATCAAACTTGCGTTTGACGAGCGCCTCAAGCTCCACGATGGCGGCGGCGGCGTCCGCGCCCTTGACGTGCAGCGTCACTTTGCTGCCGGGGCCGGCGGCGAGCATCATCAGGCCCATGATGCTCTTGCCGTTGATTTTTTCGCCGTCCTTTTCCACGAAGATGTCGCTACCAAAACGATTTGCCGTCTTGACGAACATGGCGGCCGGCCGGGCATGAATGCCCGCCTTGTTGAGAACCGTGAGTTCCTTGATCTGGAACTCCGCGTCAGTGGCTTTTTTGGCGCTCATGTCTTTGTTCATGGGCAAGTTAATCTGCGCTTACAAGTTTGGCCAACAAAAATTATGGGGACACCGGCGGAGGCGGAACTGGATGGGCGGCAGCCATCTGGGCCAGCAGACGATTGTTCAGATCCTCGGCGGCGTTGTAACCAGATTTTCTCAGCTTGATCTGGAAAGCCGCCACCTCGATCAACCGCGCAATGTCGCGGCCGGGCCGCACCGGAATCGTCACGTGCGGAACATCCACGCCCAACACCTTGACGAATTCCTGTTCCATCCCCAAACGGTCCACGTCGGCAACTTCGTTCCAGATTTTCAGGGTGACGATGAGGTCGAGCGATTTCTCCTTGCGGATGGCCTTCACGCCGAACATCTGCGCGACGTTAATGATGCCGATGCCGCGCACTTCCATGTGATCGCGCGTCAATTCGGAGCTGGTGCAGACCACGTCCTTGCCGTCCACCAGCGTGGCCTTGACGATGTCATCCGCCACCAGACTATAGCCGCGCTCGATCAAGGCCAGCACCGACTCGCTTTTGCCAATGCCGCTTTCGCCGCGAATGATGACGCCCACGCCGAGAATATCCACCATGCAGCCCATCTCCGAACCGCGCGGGGCGAACATCAGCTCCAGTTCCAGCGTCGCCTTGTTGATAAATTTCATCGTCACCAGCGGCGTTTGGTAAAGCGGCACGCCGGCCTCGGCGGCGGCATGGAGGAATTCCTTGTCCGGCTTGAGCGCGCGGCTGAACACAACGCAGGGAATCTTGTAGGCAAACAGATAGGCGTAACGCGCGACGCGTTCCTCCTGCCGCAGTGACCGCAGATAAAAAACCTCCGCATGTCCCATCACCTGGATGCGCTTGTAGGCGAAATAGCGGGTGAAGCCGCTCAGCGCCAGGCCCGGCCGGTTCACCGTCGGCTCACGAATGGTGCGATCCTGACCGACGCTGTCCGTGATCAGCCGCATTTCCAGCGCGGTGCCAAATTCCTTGTGAAACTGTCCGACGGTGACTTGGGGGCGTTCCATAGGATGCGTTCTTGATTTTTAGTTTTGAATTTTTAGCTCAGCTTCCACGCGCAAGGTAACTGAAAATTAAAAACTCAAAACTTAAAATTACAGGTTGAATTCCGGGCCGAGATAAATTTCCCGGGCCTTCGGATCGTTCGCCAGGAATTCCGCGCTGCCTTCGACCAGCACCTGGCCTTTGTGGATGATGTAGCCACGGTCAATCAGCTTCAACGTCTCGCGCACGTTGTGGTCGGTGATCAAAATGCCGAGGCCGCGCTCCTTCAGGCGACGGACAATCTTCTGCACTTCGTAAACCGCAATCGGATCAATGCCGCTGAACGGCTCATCCAGCAACAGCAGCTTCGGACTCGTCACCAGCGCGCGGGTGATTTCCAAGCGCCGCTTCTCGCCGCCGCTCAGCTGATACGCCTTGCTCTTGCGGATCGGCGTCAAATCCAGCTCCTCCAGCAGATATTTCAATCGCACCTCGCGCTCATCCCGCGCAAGTTTGCACGTCTCCAAGATCGCAAGGATGTTTTCCTCCACCGTCAGCTTGCGAAACACCGACGGCTCCTGCGTCAGATAGCCGATGCCCAGCCGCGCGCGTTTGTGCATCGGCAGGCCGGTGATTTCGCCGCCGAGGAATGTCACGCTGCCTTCATCCGGTTTCACCACGCCGACGACCATGTTAAATGTCGTCGTCTTGCCCGCGCCGTTCGGACCGAGCAGGCCAACGATCTCGCCCGCGCCGACGTTCACCGACACGCCATTGACCACGCGCCGGGCGCGGTATTCCTTCACCAGTTTATCCGTGGCGAGCAGCAGTCCGTTTTCAGTCGCGGCCATGGCTATTTTAGAAAGTTGAAGGGCGACGCGTTGGTGCCATTGCCTGAGTTAGGTGCCTGCTTGAAAATCATGCGGTAATTTGAGCCGCCATACTGCTTCGTGACGAGATCCAAAACCAACGGCTCGCCATAAATCGTGAACTGCGGATTCTCCACCTTGGGCGACGGCTGGCCGCCGGTGAACGTGATCGTCTCGTTCGTCACCGAGTTCACCACGCTGAACGTGTAAACCGCCTTGTCCGCCGTGATATGATTGGTCTGGCCCTTGTCGTCCAGGGTGTCAATCACCACATTCGTGATGGCGACGATGTTGGTCGGACGCCCGCCGGACGCCGGCAAGTCCACCGTCAGCGCTTCGCACCACAGCTTGGCCTTCGGATCAATCACCACCACATGGCCGGTGTAAAACATTTGGTGCGTGATGCCGTTGAAACGGCCGCTGTCCGAGGTGATCACCGTCTCCGGCGGCTGCGCGGTGGGTGGCGTGTTCGTCTGCGCCCGAAGGCAAACACAGCTTCCGGCCAGCGCTAGGATGATAAAAAATTTCATGGGGGACTAAATTGCAATACTCCCGACTTGATCACGGTGTGCACGTTGTTGGAAATGATGAGCAGTTGATCATTCTGCCGCCACAAAAATCCGTCGCCTTGGACATGGAATTTGCCGTCGCCCGACTGCAACTCCATGTGGCCGGTCGAATTCGCCACCCCGTCAAGCAGCGAGAAATTGCACTGTGGCGCGCGGACGATCATCTCGGTTTTCCCGGTGACTTCAAAGGTCTCGATCTTCAACTGCCGGATATCCTGCACGCCGCCCGGCAGGGGCAAGGCCTCCGCGCCCGACAACTTCAATTTGACCTGCTGCTCGTTGGGCGGTTCAAAATACGTGCTCGAAACGAAATCCGTCGCGTGCCCCACCGGCACCTGCTGAGCATGGTCGGTCAGCACCGACAGGCCAATACCGGCTGTCAGAATCAGATAAAATTTCCGCGTGGCCGGTTTCATTCGGAATATTTCTCCACGAACTGCGACCATCGGCCCTGCGCTGTTAAAATCAGTTCCACCGCCTCGCGCACCGCACCGCGACCGCCGACGGCCTTCGTGACATAATGCGCCGCCGTCTTCGCCTCCGGCACCGCGTCTCCCACAGCCACCGCCAGGCCGGCACGCGTCAGCGGCCCGAGGTCAATGATGTCGTCACCCACAAAGCACGTCTCCGCCCAGCTCAACTTCTCCTGCGTCAGCAACTGCTCAATCGCGCCGGTCTTGCTGGTTTTGTCGCCTTGCTGCACGAGAAAATCAATCTTGAGTTCGTCCGCCCGCAACTTCGTCGCCAGCGAGGGCCGCGCCGAAACCCAGCCGACCTTCAAGCCCGCGCGCCGCGCCAGCACGAGGCCGAGGCCATCGCGGATGTTGAAGCGTTTGAACTCCTTGTCGCCGCCGATGAAGATGGAGCCGTCCGTCATCACGCCGTCCACGTCGCACAAAAACAACTTGATCTGTTTCAGCTTTGCCTTCAGCGAGGATGAAATGGGCTTTGGCATCAGCGAACGGCTTTGAAAATTTTCAGCAGGTTTTTCAGCGTCGCGTTCATTTCCGACAGCGGAATCATGTTCGGCCCGTCACTCATCGCCTCGTCCGGTTTGGGATGCGTCTCGATGAACAAGCCGTTCGCGCCGACCGCCAGCGCCGCACTCGCCAGCACCGGCGCAAACTCACGCTGGCCGGCGGACTTGTCGCCACCGCCGCCGGGCAACTGCACCGAGTGCGTCGCGTCGAACACGATCGGAAAGCCAAACGATTTCATGATCGGGATCGAGCGCATGTCGGCCACGAGATTGTTGTAGCCGAACGTCGTGCCGCGTTCCGTGAGGAGAATGTGTTTGCCGCCGGCGATCCGCGCCTTTTCCGCGACGCGACCCATTTCGTTCGGCGAGAGGAACTGGCCTTTCTTGAGATTCACGATTTTGCCGGTGGCCACGGCGGCTTCGATCAAATCCGTCTGGCGGCAGAGAAACGCCGGGATTTGCAGGATGTCCACCACCTGCCCCGCGAGCGTGGCTTGTTCCTCGGTATGAACATCGGTCAGCACCGGCACGCCGAACTCCTCGCGGATGTTGGCGAGCGTCTTGAGTCCGGCCGCGATGCCCGGCCCGCGAAATGCCTTGCCGGACGTGCGGTTGGCCTTGTCGAAGCTGGCTTTGAACACATAGAAAATGCCGAGCGATTTGCAGGCCCTGACGAGCGACGCGGCGACCTGCCGGCACAGCTTTTCATTTTCGATCACGCACGGCCCGGCGATGAGAAAAAGCCGGTTGGGCGAATTGAGATTTTTCCAAATGGCGGCGGAATTGAGCACGCGCCATTGTTAGCAGCGAAACGGCGGAAAGTAAATCAGATGTGAATTATCCGCGAACGGCGCGCTCAAAGGTCGCCTTTGGAGCTTTGGGCCATCGCGGTTTGGGCGCGCAGGAGATCGTGCAACGTCACCAGCCCGACGACTTTTCCGCCCGCCTGATCCAACACCACGACGAACTGGGTGTCGGACTCGATCAGGAGTTTTTGCAACCGGCCGATGTTGTAATCACGCAGGCACAGGGTGGCGGGCTTGAGTTTGACGGCGCGCTTTTCGGAGAAGGCCGCTTCGGCCTCGTTCCGCGTGAGGACGCCTTCCAATTTCGCTTCCCGCACCACGGGAAATTGCTGATACGGATGACTCGCCAGCGTTTTGCGCAATTCATTTTCGGCCAGACTGGTGACGATCACCGGCTCAAAATTCGCGATGGCGGAAACGGGAAATTGTTCCCAGCTTTCGAGGTCGCGCGGGGGACGGACGTGCTGGAGGCGGTGGCCGTCCTGCTCCAATAGCGCATCGTAAAAATTATGCGCGTTCATCCGGCGCGCGATCGTCTGGCTGACCAGCGCCCCCAGCATCAGCGCGGGCACGAGGGAAAATTTCTGCGTCATCTCGAACACGATCAGAATCCCGGTCACCGGCGCCCAGACCACCGCGCCGAGACAGGCGCTCATGCCGACGACAGCTAAGGTCAGCATGTCGCCGCGTGCGATGGCAAATTCCATATTCAACAGGCCGGCGATCAGCACGCCGATCATGCCGCCGAAGAACAGTGTCGGCGAAAAAATCCCGCCGCACCCGCCAAAGCCGTAGCAACTGAACGTGGCCACAAATTTGGTGATCAACAAAACCGCCGCCAGTTGCCAGCCGACATCCCCCGCCAACGCACTGGACAAATCGTCGTAGCCAAGGCCGAACACCCCGAGATGGCCGGTGCGCCAGAACACGGCGGCGCCCAAAGCCCAGGTGACCAGCGCGCCCGCCACGGGAACAAGCCAGGCGGGAAGACGCTGGTGCTGCTTCATTCGCTCCCGCAGGCCGAGGGCGAAACGCTGGAAATAAACGCCCACCACGCTGGCGATGGCCGCTACGACCGGCGTCAACAAATAGCCGAGCCACGTCGGCGACTCCACGCCGGTCAACGTGAAGGAAGGCTGCTTGCCGATGATGCCATGCACGACGAGCGCGCCGAGCACGGAGGCGAGCAGCACCGGACCGAGCAACCGGCTGTTCAAATCGCCGATGACTTCCTCCAGCACAAACGTCGCCGCCGCCAGCGGCGCATTGAAGGCCGCCGCCAATCCCGCCGCCGCGCCCGCCGCGGAAGCCGCGCGCCGGTTTTGTTTGGCTTCGCCGGTGAGGCCCGCGAGATTCGAGGCGAGCGTGCCGCCGATCTGCACGCTGGGGCCTTCGCGGCCAAGGCTGGAACCGCCGCCGACGCTGACGATGCCGGCCAGAAACTTCACGCCGGCCACGCGCCACGGCAGGAACCCGAAATCTTTCCAGAAGGCGAGCTTGAGCTGCGGGATGCCGCTGCCGGCCGCCTCCCGGCAAAAGGAGTTCAGCAACCAGCCGACCAGCAGTGACGAGCCGACGATCACGAGAAGACTGCCCAACAGAAAAACGATCAGGGAATGATGCGACAGTTCCACGATGCCCAGCCGGTAAAGCCAGTTGATGCCGAGTTGAAAGGCGACCGCCGCCGCGCCGGCGGCCAGGCCGTAGGCGCAGGAAACCAAAACCGTGCGACCCCGGGTGGGCAGCCGTTGCAGGCGCTGTTGCAGCTTTGAAAAATTCATCAAGGGTGGCGTCGCCGGAAATCCGGACGCATAAAATTCACGCTGCGTGATGCTACCTGCTCCAGCGAATCAAACCAAAAGGATTTTTTTTGAGCGGAATTTTTCCCGCCGGAATTTTTTGAAAAAAATCGAAACGCTGACTTGAAGTCTCGGCGTCAAAGAGAGAAGGTGTTTTTATGAGGTTAGTAGTTGTTTCAAATAGGTTGCCATTCACGGTTTCGTTCCAGGAAGGTTCGCCGCAGTTCAAGCCCAGCGCCGGAGGTTTGACCACCGGGCTGTGGAGTTATCTGGACCGCAAGCTGCCGGAAGGCGCGGAGCGGCCGGATTATCTGTGGATGGGCTGGCCCGGCGCAAGCATCCCGCCCGAACACGAAGCGGCGGTCAAGGCGTATGGCGAGCAGCATTTCAAATCCAGCCCGGTGTATCTGCCGGAGGAAAGCATGGACCGCTTTTACCTCGGCTTCTGCAACAAGACCATCTGGCCGCTGTTCCATTATTTCCCGATGCTCACGCATTACGAGGAGGAAAACTGGCAGGAATACCGGAACATCAACCGCGTCTTCGCCGAATCGGTGCTGGCAGCGCTGCGGCCCGACGACGTGCTGTGGATTCACGATTATCACCTGATGTTGCTGCCGAAACTAGTGCGGGAAAAATTCCCCGAAATGCCCATCGGCTTTTTCCTGCACATCCCGTTTCCATCGTGGGAAGTGTTCCGGATGCTGCCGCGCCCGTGGCGCGAGGAAATCATCGAGGGTCTCCTCGGTTCGAGCCTGATCGGTTTTCACACGCACGATTACGCGCGGGATTTTCTGACCTCGGTGCTGCGCACGTCCGGCTATGAGCACCAGCTCGGCAACCTGACGCTGCGCGACCGCGCGGTGGAGGTGGAAACGTTCCCGATGGGCGTGGAGTTCGACCGGTTCGAGCAGGCCGCGAGTTCCAAGGAAACCGAATTGCATGTGGAGGAGCTGCGCCAGAAGTGCGTTGGGCAAAAGGTGATTTTCTCCGTGGACCGGCTGGACTACACGAAAGGCCTCATCAACCGGCTGCGCGGCTACGAAACGTTTCTGAAGCTCAATCCGCAGTGGCACGGCAAGGTGGTCTTCATCATCTCCGTCGCGCCGTCGCGCATCGGCGTGGACAGCTATCAGAACATGAAGCTGGAACTGGAGCAGACGGTTGGCCGCATCGTCGGCGACTATGGCAACGTGCATTGGACGCCGCTGGTGTATCAGTTCCGCAACCTGACGTTCGAGGAAATCGTCCCGCTTTACCGGCTGTGCGACGTGGCGCTGATCACGCCCTTGCGCGACGGCATGAATCTGGTGGCCAAGGAATTCATCGCCTCGCGTCCCGACCAGATGGGCGTTCTGATCTTGAGCGAGATGGCGGGCGCAGCGAAGGAAATGGGCGAGGCGCTCATCATCAACCCGTTTCACCGCGAGGATTTTGCCAAGGCGCTGGAACAGGCGCTGACCATGCCGGCCGAGGAGCAAATCCGCCGCCACCAGTTGTTGCAGGAACGGCTGCGGCGTTACGACGTCGTCCGCTGGGCGGATGATTTTGTGCAGGCGCTCATGGCCACGCAGAAAATCGAGGCCGCCCGCCGCGCGCGGCTGCTCACCGGCAAGGCTTACTCCGGCATCCTCCAGCAATATCGCTCCGCCACGCGGCGCGCGCTGCTGCTGGATTACGACGGCACGCTGGTGCCGTTTGCCTCGGAACCGAAACTCGCGCAGCCGGACGCGGAGCTGATCGAAACGCTGACCGCGCTTGGTTCGGACCCGGCCAATCAAGTCACCATCATCAGCGGGCGTCCGCGCCGCACGCTCGAGGAATGGTTCGGCAAACTGCCGATTTCCTTGATCGCCGAACACGGTCCCTGGCTGCGGGACACCGGCGAACAGTGGCACATGTTGAAAACCATGACCGCCGACTGGAAGGAGCGCGTGCGGCCGATCCTGAATCTTTACGTGGACCGCCTGCCCGGCGCGCTGATGGAGGAAAAGGAATTTTCGCTGGCCTGGCACTATCGCCGCGCCGACCCCGAGCAGGCCTCCATGCGTGCGAAGGAATTGCTCGACGATCTCGCGGGCTACACGCGGAACATTGACGTGCAGGTGTTCGAGGGCAACAAGGTCATCGAGATCCGCAACGCCGGCGTCAACAAAGGTTCGGCGGGGATCGAATGGCTCTCCGGCCAGGCGCCGGATTTCATCCTCGGCATCGGTGACGATTGGACGGATGAGGATCTGTTCCGCGCCCTGCCGGCGACCGCGCTGTCCGTGCGCGTCGGGGTGGAAAAAACCGCCGCGCGTTATTACCTTGTCAACCCAACCGCCGTGCGCCGGCTGCTGCGGGAATTCTGCGAAGGCCCGCGAGAGAAAATCAGCACCATCATCAGCGGCAAATAAAACATCATGCCCACGCCCAAACATACCCGCGCCGGCCTCGGCCGGGAGCCGTTCTGGTATAAGAGCGGCGTCATCTACGAGCTGCACGTCCGCGCGTTCTACGATGCGAACGGCGACGGCACGGGCGATTTTCGCGGGCTGACGGAGAAGCTCGACTACATCAAGGAGCTGGGCATCACGGCCATCTGGCTGCTGCCGTTTTATCCGTCGCCGCTCAAGGACGACGGCTACGACATTGCTGATTACTGCGACGTCCACCCGATGTATGGCACGCTGGGCGACTTCAAGGAATTCCTGAAGGAAGCCCATTTGCGCGGACTGCGCGTCATCACGGAACTCGTGCTGAACCACACGTCCGACCAGCATCCGTGGTTCCAGCGTGCCCGCCGCGCGAAGCCGGGCAGCCGCTGGCGGAATTTTTACGTCTGGAGCGACGACCCGAACAAATACAAGGATGTGCCCATCATCTTCAACGGCGTGGAACCGTCCAACTGGACGCTCGATCCGGTGGCCAAGTCGCATTTCTGGCACCGTTTTTTTTCGCACCAGCCGGATTTGAATTTTGAAAATCCCGAAGTCCGGGAAGCGATCTTCAAGGTCGTGGATTTCTGGCTGGATCTCGGCGTGGACGGCCTGCGCCTCGACGCCGTGCCGTATCTTTACGAAAGCGACGGCACCACCTGCGAAGGTTTGCCCGAGACCCACGCCTTCCTGAAATCGCTCCGCGCCCATGTGGATTCCAAATACGGCGACCGGATGCTGCTGGCCGAGGCGAACCTGTGGCCGGAGGATGCGGTGAAATATTTCGGCCAGGGACGCGGCGACGAATGCCACATGGCGTTTCATTTTCCGCTGATGCCGCGATTGTTCATGGCGCTGCGGATGGAGGATCGTTTGCCCATCGTGGAAATTCTGGAGCAGACGCCGGCCATTCCCGAGACGAGCCAGTGGGCGTTGTTCCTGCGGAACCACGACGAGATGACGCTGGCCACGGTCACGGACGAGGAGCGCGATTACATGTTCCGGATGTATGCGCAGGTGCATCAGGCGCGGCTGTATCTGGGCATCCGCCGCCGCCTCGCGCCGCTGCTGGGCAACGAGCGCAAGCGCATCGAACTGCTCAACGCCCTGCTCTTCTCGCTGCCCGGCACGCCGGTGCTGTATTACGGCGATGAGATCGGGCTGGGCGACAACATTTATCTCGGCGACCGCAATGGCGTGCGCACGCCGATGCAATGGAGTTCGGACAAGAACGCCGGTTTTTCCCGCGCGAATCCGCAGAGCCTTTTCCTGCCGATCATCCTCGACCCGGCCTACCACTACGAAGCCTGCAACGTCGAGGAACAACTGACCAATCCCCACTCGCTGCTCTGGTGGATGCGCCGGATGTTGTCGCTGCGCAAACGCTGGCGGGCGCTCGGCGAGGGCCGCTGCGAATTCCTCCAGCCGGACAACCACAAGGTGCTGTGCTACATCCTGCGGCACGAACAGGAAACCCTCCTCGTGGTCGCCAACCTCTCGCGCTTCACGCAGCCGGTGTCGCTGGATTTGTCGGCCTTCAAATCCATGGTGCCCGTCGAGCTGTTTGGCCGGACGAAATTCCCGGTCATCACCGACGCGCCTTATTTTCTGACGCTGGGGCCGCACAACTTTTTCTGGTTTTCCATCGAACCGAAAACCACGGGCAAAACTCTGGCGTGTGACACCGACGCGACCGGCCAATTGCCGGCGCTGGCGGTGGCCGAGGACTGGCAGGAAATTTTCTTGGACGCCGCCAAACCCCGGCTCGAAACCATCTTGCCGGGCTATTTGAAAAACCAGCCGTGGTTCGCCCACCCGGCGAAAACCGTCAAGCTCGTCACGGTCAGGGAACATTTCGCCGTGCCGCTCGGCGGGAGCGATGGCAACCCGGCTACGGCGGCGCTCGCGTTTCTCCACGTCGAATATGTGGAGTCGAACCCGGAGCTGGTGGTGCTGCCGCTGGCGTTGATGCCGGGCGACTTTGCGGGCGGTATTGCTAGTGTGAATGTGCCGGATGGCCGGCGGCTGGGAGTTTTGGCGGACGGTTTTGCGTTGCCGGCGTTTGCCCAGGCGCTGCTGGAACTGATCCGCCACCGCGAACGCGTGCGGAGCGAAACCGGGGAAATCGAGGCGACGCGCACGGCGGCGTTGCGGCAGATTCTCAACGGTGAAGCTATGCCGCCGCCGGCCGTTCACAACACGCCGGACGGCAATGTCACCGTGGTCTATGGCGACCGGGTGGTGCTGAAATTCTTCCACCGGCTCCAGGCCGGCACGAATCCCGAACTGGAAATCGGCCGACACCTGACCGAGCTGGAATTTCCCCACAGCCCACGGTTGCTGGGCGCGCTGGAATACACGGACGCCAGCGAGGCACCGATCACGCTGGCCGTGGCCAAGGCCTTTGTGCCGCACGCCCAGAACGCCTGGAAATTCACGCTCGACGCCATCAGCCGCTACTACGAACGGGTGTTCACCGCCATCGCCCAAGGCCACTCGCCGGAGGCGCCGCCCGCGCTCGGCCCGCTGAAACAGATGCCGTTGTATAGCGCTCCCACGGAAGTCGTGGAACATGTCGGCACGTATCTCGAATACGCCCGCCAGTTGGGATCTCGGTCGGCGGAACTGCACCTCGCGCTCGCAGCGGACGACGCCGGCGGCGAATTTTCCCTGCAGCCGATGAGTCCGCAATATCTGCGCAGCGTGTTTCAGACGATGCGTTCGCAGGCGATTCAAAACCTGCGTCAACTGCGGAAACGGCTCAAGTTCCTGCCGCCGGATCTGGCCCCGGTCGCCCAGCGGGTCATCGAATTGGAACCGGTCATTCTCCAGCATTACCGGCAACTGGTGGAACAGCGCTTCGCGGCGGGCCGCAGCCGCATCCACGGCGATTTTCATCTGGGCCAGGTGCTGTGGACGGGCCGCGACTTTGTCTTTCTGGATTTTGAGGGCGACGCGCACAAGCCGGTCAGCGAACGCAGTATCAAGCGTTCGCCCTTGCGCGACGTGGCGCGGATGGTGCGCTCGTTCCATCACGCGGCGTATGCGGGCGTTCATCAGCAGGTGGATCTGGGGGTCATTGCCAGGGAAAACCTGCCGAAGTTCGAACCGTGGGTCCGCCACTGGAACCGCGCCGTGAGCCGCGCGTATCTGCAGGCGTATTGCGAAAAACTTCACGGCTCGGGCATCCTGCCGGTCGAGGAGGACAAACTCCGCATGTTGCTGCTGGCCTACCTGCTCAACCAGGTGATGTTCGAACTGGGCGACGAATTGCAGCGCCAGTCCGACAACGTCCGCGCCCCGTTGCAGGCGATCCTCGCCCTGACGGATGAACCGATGCCGGTGCATGTCCCGGCCGGCCCTGAAACCAAAGTGACGAACTAAAACCCGATGACGATGAACTCAAGTCTCACTGGAAAAGATTATTTGGACGGATTTTCCAACGCCCTGACGACGCTGTTGGGCGGCTGGATGAAACAATTATTCGGTCCCGTGGCCGAGGTCCCCGTTTTTGGCACCGTCACGTGGGCGGACTTGGGCGTGATGCTGTGCTTCGGCCTAGTGTTCCTCCTCCTCAACGGCGTGGCCGCCGGCTATGTGCGGCACAAGCTGAAACAGGCCGCCAAAAAACCAGAGGACAAGAAATTGCAACATCACGTCTTCGGCGCCCTGGGCAGGCCGCTTTACGTCCTGATCTGGATCTACGGGATTTATTTTGCCGCCACGCCGCTGCTGGTGAAGCTAAACCTCGACGGCGGTTTCCACTTCATTCGTGAGGCGTTCAGCAAGGTGTTCGATCTTGGCGTGTTTGCGGTTTTGTTCTGGCTGTTCTTCCGGTTCACGCATGTGCTGGAAATACAACTGGCGCACTGGACCGCCAAATCCAGCAGCAAGCTGGACGACTTGTTCGTTCCGTTGGTCGGCAAAAGCCTGCGCATCATTGTGCCCGTGGTCGGGATCATCTTTGCGCTGCCCATCCTCGGCCTGCCGCCCGAATTCGCCGGCGTGATCGGCAAAGGCACCAGCATCCTGCTGATCGTGACCGTGGCGATCATCCTGTTTCAAGCGGTCAATCTCGGCGAAAAAGCCGTGCTCACGAAATTCGACATCAAGGCCGCCGACAATTTGCAGGCGCGCAAGATTTACACCCAGGTTCACGTCATCAGCAAGGTGGTTTACGCGATCATCAGCCTGTTCACCATCGCCTCCATCCTGATGCTGTTCCAGGAAGTGCGGCAGTTCGGCACCAGCATCCTCGCTTCGGCGGGCGTCGTCGGCATCATCATCGGTTTCGCTGCGCAGAAGACCATTTCCAATTTGTTCGCCGGATTTCAAATCGCCATGACCCAGCCAATCCGCCTGGATGACGTCGTCATCGTCGAGAGCGAATGGGGGCGCGTGGAGGAAATCACCTTGACCTACGTCGTCATCCACATCTGGGACGACCGCCGGCTCGTCGTGCCGCTGGGCTATTTCATCGAGAAACCATTTCAGAACTGGACGCGCACCTCCGCCCAATTGCTCGGCTCGGTGTTCGTCTGGGTGGATTACACGCTGCCGCTGGACGAGGTGCGCCGAGCCTTGAAGGAAATCATCGAGCCGCATCCGCTCTGGGACAAACGCTTCTGGAACTTGCAGGTGACCGACGCCACGGAAAAAACCATGCAGCTCCGCGTGCTGGCCACCACGGCCGACGCGTCCCAGGGCTGGGATTTGCGCTGCGCCATCCGCGAACAGCTCATCGCCTACATCCAGAAAAATCATCCGCAAAGCCTGCCGCAATTCCGCACGCAGATCAGTGGCGACCGGCCGGATTTGCTTTCCAAACCATGAAATCCATGCGCCACATCCTGATGGGCGCGCTGGCCGGCGGCTGGCTCGCCACGGCTTCCGCGCTGTCGCAGACAATCCCGGTGACGGATAATCTCTGGCGGCTCGTCGCGCAGGAAGACACGGATGGCGACCAGAAAATCACCGTTCACGACCGCGCGACGCCGTTTCAACTCCGCGACGCCGCCGGCGTTACGATTCGCACTGTCACCAACACCTATCCCCTGTCCGTCCTGTTGCAGGAACTCAAACAGGCGGACGACCAACACCAGGAGCACCTCGCCATGAATGAACTTCCCCTCGACGAAAACATCGTGGACCGCACGCACCGGTTCATCCAAACCAAGTTCTGGGACGCCCTGACGCGGCGGATTGACGGAGATCATGTGGACCAGGTGGTTCACGATGCCAAGGCCAAATCCAAATATGATTATATTTACGTGCCGGCTGCCGACACCAATGCCGTGAATTATTTTCAAGCCCTGGAAAAATATAAAAACGACCGCCACTGCTCCCCGCCATTGAAGGTCGTGCTGTTGCCGGCACCCGATAAAATCACCGGCGAATTCGTCCGCGATCTGGACGGCGAACACGGCATCCTGTCGCTCGCGCTCGCCACGAATGCGGCGGGCAAAATCTCCGGCGTGCCTTACGTCGTGCCTGGCGGACGCTTTAACGAATTGTATTGCTGGGATAGCTATTTCATTGTGCTCGGCCTGTTGCAGGATGGTCGCACCGATCTCGCGCGCGGCATGGCGGACAACCTCCTTTACGAGGTGAACTACTACGGAAAAATTCCCAATGCCAACCGCTCCTATTATCTCACGCGCTCGCAGCCGCCGTTCCTGACCAGCATCATCCGCGGGGTTTACGAATCCGGGGCGGCCGACAAGCCGTGGCTGGCGACGGCGTTGAAAACCGCGCTGGCCGAATATCAAAATGTCTGGCTGGGCCGCGACCGGCTCGTGAAAATCGGCTCCGCCGAGCTGAGCCGCTACTACGACACCGGCAACGGTCCCTGCCCGGAAACCGAGCCCGGCCACTACGACGAGAAAATCCAGCCGTGGCTGGCGCAGGTGCAACCCGAACCCACCGGCCTCCCGGTGACGCCCTATCGTTTTCTGAACCAGTATCTGTATTGCGGCCAGCACGCGGAGTTGAAGGCGGACGGCCTGACACTCGGCCAATTCTTCAAGCACGACCGCGCCGTGCGCGAATCCGGCCACGACACGACGCACCGCTTTGACGACCGCACCACGGATTTCGTTTCCGTGGATTTGAATGCGCTGCTCTACAAATACGAGACGGACTTCGCGTGGTTAATCGAAAAGGAATTTGGCGGCAATCTTCCAGCACTCGGCAAAGAATTCAGCGACGCAAATTATTGGCGGCAGCGCGCCGCCGCCCGCAAATCGGCGATGCTGGCGTTGATGTGGGACGAGCAGCGGGGATACTTTTTTGACTACGATTTCGTCAACCAAAAGCGCTCGACCTACATCAGCGCCACGGGGCTGTGGCCGCTCTGGGCGAAGCTGTTCGACGCGAAAAACCCTGAAGAATTGCAGCGCGCGAAACGCGTGACCGCTTTCGGTTGTGGGAAGCTGGAACAACCTTCCGGCCTGGCGGCGACTGCGAAAGAGTCCGTCGCCGGCGCGCGGCATCCGGATGGACGCCAGTGGGATTATCCGTTCGGCTGGGCGCCGCACCAGATGCTCGCCTGGCAGGGGCTGAAGAATTACGGATTCGATGCCGACGCCGGACGGCTGGCGTATCGCTGGCTCTACACCATTGCGAAGAATGCGCACGACTACAACGGCATGATTCCCGAAAAATACAACGTCGTCACCGGCTCGCATGACGTGTTTGTGGAATACGGCAACGTGGGGACGAAATTTTCCTACATCGCCACGGAAGGCTTCGGCTGGATGAACGCCTCGTTCGAGGTGGGCATGAATTTTCTTTCACCCGATCAACTCGGGGAATTGAAACAATTAAAGCCGCCTCCGGCAAAATAAGCCGGCTGGCATTGCCTCGGCTTAAATCCCGAACCACCGGATCGCCAGGGCCGCCAGCCCGAGAAAGAAAAAGAAACCCGCCACATCCGTGACGGTGGTGACGAAGATGCTGGAAGCCAGGGCGGGATCTACTTTGCAAAATTTCAAGCCAAACGGAATCAACACCCCTGACAGCGCCGCTGCCAGAAGGTTTAGCAACATGGCCACGCCCACCACGGCGCCAAGGAGCAGACTGCCTTGCCAGAAGTAAGCCACAACTCCCACCAGCAATCCAATCGCCACTCCGTTGAACAGCCCCAGAATCGCCTCCTTGAACAGCGCTTTCCGGCCGTCCCCCGGCGAAAGTTCTCCCAACGCCATGTCACGGACAATGACGGTGAGCGTTTGCATACCGGCGTTACCGCCCTGCCCTGCCACGATGGGCAGGAAAATCGCCAGCGCCGTCCATTTCGCAATCGTGCTTTCAAACAGACTGACGACCGCGCCGGCGGCAAAGGCGGTGGCCAGGTTGATGCAAAGCCACGGCAGCCGGCGGCCGATGGATTTTTGCCACGGCGTCAAGGACCGTTCCTCACCGGACAAACCGACCATCAACTGCATATCCTCGGTCGCCTCGCGGGCCACGATTTCCATGGCATCACTCGCTTTCACCACGCCCACGATCCGGCCTTCGGCATCCAGCACCGGCAAACCGAGATAATGATAATGCTCAAATTGTTGGGCGACTTTTTCCTGGTCATCGTTCACGCGGACGGATTTTACGTCGCGGTTCATGATTTCGCGCATGCACCGATCGGACCGGCGGAACACCAGATCCCGCAGGCTCACGATGCCTACCAAATGTTGCCCGGCGTCGGTGACATAAAGATAGGCGACATCCTCCGTGCGTTCTTCCTCCGCATGTGCGCGGAGCAGTTCCCGCACCTGGTCCACCGTCATTTCATCGAGCAAACTGATGAACCGGTCGTTCATGATGCCGCCCACGGTATCCGGCGCGTAACGCAACAAGGCCTGCACCCGCTGGCGGTTTTCAGCAGGCAACGAATCGAAAGCCATGCGACGCACTGCCGGCGGCAAGGCGGGCACGAGGTCGGCGACGAGGTTCGCCGGCAATTCAGCCAGCAGCGGGGAAAGTTTTTTGACGGGCAACACGATCAAAATGTCGCGCTGCCGATCGGGCTCCAATTCCGCCAGGGCACGGGCGGCGAGCGCGGACGGGAGCTCCGGCAAAATCTGCTGGGCCTCTTCCAGCGACAGGCGCTGGAGCCGGTCCGCCAGATCGGCCGGATGCAATTGGCGTAATTCCGCCAGTAACTTGGGGGTGACGTCCAACATAACGTGTTTTTTTTGTGAATCTTCCAAATGCCCGTCAGCTTATTCGGCAGGCGCCCGGACATCGAATTGGCCCGCGCCCTTGGCGTCAATGGTAATTTTACCCGAACGCAAATGCAGGTCGCGCTGCGGGAACGGAATCTCGATGTGGTTCTCGCGGAGTTTTTTCTCGATGGCGTAATACAGTTCGCTGCGGAAACGGCGCGGCTTGGAAGACATCTCCGCCGTCCACACGGCCAGTTCGAAATTGAGCGAGCTGTCGCCGAAACCATTGAAGAAAACATCCGGCGCAGGATCGGCAAGCACCTTGGGATGCTCCTTCGCCACTTCCGTTAAAATGTTTTGTAATTTTTCCGGGTCCGTTCCGTAAGCCACGCCCACTGGCAGCCGGATGCGCACTGTGGGGTCGCCATGACTCCAATTCGTGACGGCATGAGAGGTTAAATCGGAATTGGGGACGATGATGGAGATGTTATCGTTGGTCACGACCGTGGTGCTGCGGAGGTTGATGTGCGTCACCTGGCCGGCAACATTACCGACTTCGATGCGGTCGCCGATGGTGATGGGACGTTCCGCGAGGATGATGAGGCCGCTGACAAAATTGTTGATGATGTTCTGCATGCCGAAACCCACACCCACGCCAATCGCGCCGGCAAGCACCGTGAGCGAGCTCAAGTTCACATTGTTCATCTGCAGGGCGATGAAAAATCCCGCCGCAACCAGGAGGTAACCGGTCAGCTTGCTCAGGGCATATTGAAAAGACGGGTCGAACCGGGTGTGTTTCAGCAACCGCTGCACCACAAACCGGCGCACCGCCCAGCTCAGCGCCAGCACGAAAACCAGCCAGAAAAAAATCGCGAGCAGGGAAGCCATCGTAAACGGCTCGCCGCCCAATCTCAGCAAGGGATACTCCAAAAAGTTTTGCAATCCTTCCAAGGCAACATTGTTGGTTGAGTTCATGATTTGTCTCCCGCGCGGCCCAAATCTGACAATGAACCTTTACCGCGCTATCTCAGCTTGTATCCTCAGACACTGGAACGCAAAGTAAAATCCATCCGCCATCCCAACCTTTTGAAATGAGCATTGAGTTTGATCCGTCAACCGCCCGACAGAAACTGGCCAACGCCTTGAGTTGAGCATGCTCTTCCGAGGCCTATTCCCAACTTCATGGATCCAGCCGGTGGTGCAGCGGAGGGATGCCAATCTACGGCTCGTGCCCTTGGGATTTTTGGCAATTATCCTCGTCGGCACGTTGTTGTTGTTGTTGCCGGCGGCACATCTGCCCGGAAAATCCATTGGCTGGCTGGATTCATTTTTCTTGGCCACGTCCGCCACCTGCGTCACCGGTTTGACGACGGTGAATGTGGCGGAAACCTTCAATTTTTTCGGCCAGGCGGTCTTGCTGGTCCTCATTCAAGCAGGCGGTTTGGGAATTTTCACCGCCAGCATTCTGCTGGTGCTGTTGAGCGGCCAAAGGTTATCCCTCGCGGATGAACATACGATCCGCGCCACAGTGGGCAGGTTGCGGCAGGTTCGACCGTTCGATGTGTTTATTTACGGCTGCCTGTTCGTGATATTATTTGAACTGGCCGGCGCGGTGGCCTTGTTTGTGCATCTTGAAAGCGTCGTCCCCGACGCCTCCGTGTGGCAAAACATGTGGGAGGCGGTGTTCCATTCGGTCAGCGCATTTTGCAACGCTGGCCTTTCCATTTACCCCAACAATCTGGAGCATTGGCGCAACTATCCCGGCTTGCTGGTGGAAATGGATATCCTGGTCATCGCCGGCGGCATCGGGCTGATGACGCTCATCAACCTGCGTTACTATCATTTCTGGCGGCGCGATCCGCGCCGGCGGGGCTATCTGACCTTGCAGACGAAAATCTCCCTGTTCATGACGGCGGCATTGCTTTTGGCCGGCACGCTGATCACGTTGAGTTTCGAAGGCGGTCATACATTCACCAGCACCGGTTGGGGGCAGCGTATTTCGTGGGCATTTTTTCATTCCACCATGTCGCGCACGGCAGGTTTCAATGTCGTGGACGTTGGCGACATGAATCCGCCCACCTTGCTGTTCACGCTGCTGCTGATGTTCATCGGCGGCGCTCCCGGCTCCATGGCGGGCGGCATCAAAACCATCACCTTTGCCGTGCTGGTGCTGACCGCCTGGAGTGCGCTCCGGCGGCAGGAAAACATTCAGGCGTTTGGCCGGCGGATTTCGCCGCAAGTCGCCGGGCGAGCGGTGATGATCGCTTTGATCGCGATTGCGACCCTGTTGGTCGGGGTGGGGTTGCTCATGTTCAGCGAGCAAGGCAACGCGTCATCAAAGACCTCGGGCAACTGGCTCGCGGTGATTTTCGAAGCGGTTTCGGCCTTCGGCACGGTCGGTTTGAGCGCGGGAGTGACGCCACTTTTGACTGAGCTGGGCAAAGTCGTTATCCTCCTGCTGATGTTCATCGGCCGCGTGGCTCCGCTGATGTTATCCATTTATCTCGCGCGCCCATCCCATCCGTGGCATACCCGGCAACCGACCGAGGAAGTGGGACTCGGTTGAAACTGATTTTATGGCAAAGCAAATCATCATTTTAGGTGCCGGTCGTTTCGGCACACATCTGGCCACGCGCCTGTCCGAATATGGCTGCGATGTGGTTATCGCCGACCGTAACTCAGATCGTGTCAAGGAGCTCGCCGAAGACGGTTTTCATGCGGTGGAGATGGACGTGGAGAATGAGGATGCCTTGAAAGAGCTTGGCGTGGCCGAAGCGGACACCGTGGTGGTCTCCATTGGAGAAAACATGCAGGGTAGCATTCTGGCCACGTTGGCGCTCAAGCAACTTGCGGCCAAAAAAATCATCGCTCGTGCCCTGGACGGGAAACACGGACAAGTCCTGGAAAAATTGGGCGCGGATCTGGTGGTGCTGCCCTCGCGCGACATGGCCTATCGTCTCGCGGAACGTCTGCGCGACAATGCCGGCAACGAACGTCAGTCGTTGAGCGGTGAATATCAGCTCGCTCAAGTGCATATTGGCCCGGCGTTGAACGGCCAAACTTTGGCCGAGGCCAAGCTGCCGCAACATTACAAAGTCACCGTGGTGCTGATCGCCCGCCCCAACGGAGGGAAGGAAACCAAGCCGCTTGAACCCCGCGCCGATTTCACCTTCGCCGCCAACGATGTCCTGATGGTCGTGGGCGAACGCGGAAACATCAATCGCTTTGAGCAGGATTTTGGCTTGAAGGCTTGATTGATAATTTTTCCAGCAGAACCGTGGCGGGCCAACTCAATTCCAGTCTTCCAAGCAAACAGTGAATACCATTGAAATCTTCATCGCGCTATTGCTGTTGTTTATGGCAGTGCCCGATGTGTGCAAAAAATTGGCGCGACCGGCCTTGGTATTTCCAATGTTTGTCGTTGTCGGCATTACCCTGAGACCGGTGCTGGGCGATGACGTCGTCCGCCTTTTGACGGCAGCCGGCGAGGTGGGATTTTTGCTGCTGCTCTTTGAAGTCGGTCTCGAGATCGACCTGCCGCCCCTAACAGAATTGACCCGGCCGTTTCGCTTCATCCTCCTTTGGATCCTGCTGCAATATCCGTTTGTGTTTGCCCTGGCGTCTTTCCTTGGATTGTCGCCTGCGGAAGCGATGCTGTCGGCGGCGGCGCTGACGGGTTGCTCGGTCGGCATGGCTTACCCGGCTTGGAAACATCATCGAGGACTTGACGCCCCCTCACGGCAATTTGCCTTGCAGGTCATGGTGTTGCTGGAAGCGGTGGCCGTCATCGCCTTTGCCGCTGAAACGACCGCCATAAAGAGCGGCCTCGAGTGGAGTCTCGTGTTGAAATTATTGGGAGTGGCCGGAGTTATTATTTTTGTTGGTTCCTTTGCCCGCCATTTCACCCGGCTATTTCAAACAGTTTTGGAGTCGGCCACACATTGGCGGACGCACGTGTTGGTCCTGCTGGTGTTGATGATTTGTGCGGCCGGCGAGCGACTGGGACTGGCTGCGCCCAAGACCGCATTTTTTTTGGGATTGTTCATGAGCCGCACCCAGCATGAAGGCAAGGGCTTGGAGGAATTCACCGCCCCAGTCAGCCAGCGTTTTCTCATCCCGCTATTTTTTGTAGCCCTGGGCATGAAGATTGACACCGCCTTGTTATTCTCCTGGACTGCCTTATTTGCGCTGGGCAGCGCGGGCATGTTGCTTGCCGTTCGCATGGTGCTGCACCAGCGCTGGCTGACATTTGGAGCCGGAAATTCCTTTCTGCTGCTATGCCCTAATCTGACCATCGTGGCGTTGGGAGCGGTTACCCTGGCGGAACAGCACAGTCCCAAGGCTGCCGCGTGGGTCTTGTTGACTGGACTATTCGTTACCATCAGCGCCATCTGTCTGCTTCCCGGGCCGAATGGGTTGGAGGATCGCCGCCAGCAAGCTTAATTTTTTTTGCAAGAACCCACCCCATCCCGCGCACAGGCTGCCACCTGCGTTGACCCGCGCATTAGCCCTGAAAAATGGCGCCAAGCTTCAGACTGGACTGTTCGCCCAGTGCCTTGAAACCCGCTCACGGCCAATTCTTGCAGCCGTTCAACCCGCTATATCACCGTCCCATGCGGGATGATGGCGTCCTTCGGGATGATGACGATGCCGTCGCGGACGAAGTAAAGCTCGTGGTCCACGTTCTCCGGCTTGCCGGCGGGCGAGATGGTCACGTTGTTCCCGATGCGGGCGTTCTTGTCTATGATGGCGTTGTGGATCTTGCACTGCGCCCCGATGCCGACGCGCGGCAGACCTTCCTTTTCGTGGCGATCCACCGACTCTTTGGATTCGTAGTAGTCGCTCCCGAGGATGACCACGCGGTTGAGTTCGGTGCCGTCGCCGATGATCGTGCGCAGGCCGACGATGCTCTGGTTGATGCGGGCGCGGTTGATGATGCAGCCGTCGGAGATGACGGCGTGATCAATCTGCGCGCCGTTGATCTTGGAACCCGGCAGATAGCGCGGACGCGAAAAGATCGGCGCGCTCATGTCGAAGAAATTGAAGCGCGGCAACTCGCTCACGAGGTCGAGGTTCGCCTCGAAGAAATTGCGAATCGTCCCGATGTCCTCCCAATAGCCCTGATAGACGTAGGAGAAAACGCGGTGCGTGTTGATGGCGTGCGGGATGATGTGCTTGCCGAAATCCGAGAGCGGGTTGTCCAGCAGGTCGGCGATGACGGAACGGTTGAAGACGTAGATGCCCATCGAGGCCAGATACAAATCATCGCCCGGCGGCACCCCCACCTTGGTGCGGATTTCCTGCGGCATCTTGAACGGCTCCAGTAGCGCGGGATCCTTGGGCTTTTCGAGAAACTTGGTCACCCGGCCCGTCTCGTCAATCTGCATGATGCCCAGCGCGGGCGTCTCGGCCGCCTTCACGGGCAGCGTGGCGACGGTGATTTCCGCGCCCGCCTCGCGATGCTGCTCGATGACTTCCTGCAAATCCATCCGATACAACTGATCCCCGCTCAGGATCAGCAGATATTCAAAGTCATGGTTCATGAAGTGAACCAGGTTTTTGCGCACCGCGTCCGCCGTGCCTTCATACCACGACGTGTTGTTGAACGTCTGCTGCGCCGCGAGAATCTCCACGAAGCCGGAGGAAAACTGGTCGAACTTATACGTCCGCGAAATGTGGCTGTGCAGCGAGGTGGAATTGAACTGCGTCAAAATATAGATGCGGCGGAAGCGCGAGTTGATGCAGTTCGAGATCGGAATATCGACAATGCGGTATTTGCCGGCGAGCGGCACCGCCGGCTTGGCGCGGTCCTTCGTGAGCGGAAACAGGCGCGACCCCTGGCCGCCACCGAGGATGACACAGAGCACTTTGCTTAGGTTGAGAGTTTGGCGGCCCGTTTGTGACATAAGTTTTTACCTTTGTTGAGTTGCGAAAACTTTACTGCTGACGACCACGGCGACGCAAGCCCCGTCGCGTTTTTTGTGAAATATTTTTTGGCGCGGTTTATTCTTCCACCACAAACGGCGTGAATTCCTCCAGCAGATGCGGCGGGATGCGCACCTTGAACCGCGCGTGCTTGCCGCTGTAACGGCTCGATACCACCTGCCCCACCGCGTGGATGCGCGCAATGACGGCGGCCTTTTCCTGCGGCACGCGCAGGTCCAGAAATTCGCGGATGGGCCGGAGCTGCGTGCCGATCTCCGCCAGCAGCGGCGCGATGCCCTCGCCGGTTTTCGCGGAAATGCAGACGGCGTGCGGATACTTTTCCCGCATCACGGCGGAGACGCTGCCGGCGAGCTGGTCAATTTTGTTGAAGATCATCAGCGTCGGTTTCGCCGCCGCGCCGATCTCGGCGAGCACGAGGTTCACGGCCTCGATCTGTTCTTCGGCCTGCGGATGGCTGATGTCCACGACGTGCAGCAGCAAGTCCGCCTGCACCACCTCCTCCAGCGTGGCCTTGAATGCCTCGACGAGTCCGTGCGGCAGTTTCTTGATGAAACCCACGGTATCGGTGAGCAACACGTTTTGCTTCGTCGGCAGCCGCAGCCGCCGCGTGGTCGGGTCAAGCGTGGCGAATAATTTATCCTCTGCCAGCACCGTCGCGCCCGTGAGCTGGTTGAGCAAGGTGGATTTGCCGGCATTCGTGTAGCCGACGATGGACGCGAGCGGCCAGTTGCTGCGCTGGCGGCCGGCGCGCTGTGTCTCGCGCTGGCGGCGGACGGCGTCGAGCTCGCTCGTGATCTTGTCCAGGCGCTGGGAAATTTTCCGGCGGTCGGCTTCGAGCTGCGATTCGCCTTCGCCGCCGATGGAGCCGGTGGAACCGCGTTGCCGCGATAAGTGCGACCAGTAGCGCGTCAGGCGCGGCAGCAAATACTGAAGCTGGGCCAGCTCGATCTGCAACTTGCCTTCCCGCGTGCGGGCGCGTTGCGAGAAAATTTCCAGGATCAGCGCCGTCCGATCCATGACCTTGCAGCCAAAAATCTTCTCCAAGTTGCGCGTCTGGGCCGGTGTGAGTTCATCGTCGAAGAGGATGGTGTCCACCTCGTTCTCCTTGCAATATTCGGCGAACTCATTGGCTTTGCCCGGTCCGATGTAGGTGGCGGCGACGGGCACGGCCATCTTCTGCACGCCTTCGCCGACGATGGAGGTGCCGGCGGTTTCGGCGAGTTCTTCCAGTTCGTCGAGCGATTCGCGCACGTCGGCGGTGCTGCGTGACTTGAGTTCTACGCCAACAAGGAAAACGCGGATGGAGCGCGTGTCGCGGGTCTGGATGAGTGATTTCAAATGTTCGTGGCGCGAAGTCTAGCAGAAGCCGGGACGGACGAAAGCGCGGACTGACAGGAACCGGAGCTTCCTGGAATAAATGTTCACTTTACAATCCGACATCATCACGCAACTTAACCGCATGAAAATTTTGAATCGAAACCATTACCTGCCGGGCGACGTCTGGCCCCGCATGAAAATGCTCTGCTTCGCCGCCCTGCTCGCCTCGGCCGCAACCGGCTTCACCCAATCCCTGCCCCCGATTGCACTCCAGCGGGTGCTCCCCAAGCTCACCGACGAACGACCCGTTTGGATGAGCGAGGCGCCGGACGGCACCGGACGGCTGTTTATCGTTTATCAGGACGGCAAAATCCTCGTCGCCAAAAAAGGTTCCGATGGCGGCGCGGCGAAGGAGTTTTTAAACATCGTGGAGCGCGAGCCGCATTTTGACAACGAAGACGGCCTGTTGAGCCTCGCGTTCCATCCCGGCTTCAAGACCAACGGATTGTTCTACGTCTATTACAACCAGAAAAATCCGGCGAACCAGAATTCCAAGCCGCTGAACTTTCCGTATCGCAGCGTCATCAGCGAATTCAAGCTCTCGGCCGCCGACCCCGACCAGGCGGATTTGAAATCCGAGCGCATCGTGCTCCAGGTGCAACAACCGTTCGGCAATCACAAGGGCGGACAGGTGAGCTTCGGACCGGACGGCTATTTATACCTCGGCCTTGGCGATGGCGGCGCGGCGGATGATCCGTTCAACAGCGGCCAGAGTGTGTCCACCCTGCTGGCGAAAATCCTGCGCCTTGACGTCAACGGTCGGCAGACCGTGGGCCGCGCGCCCAACCAGCGTGAAATCGGCTACAGCATTCCCAAGGACAATCCGTTCGTGAAGGAAACCGACATGGGCGATCGCGGCGCCCGCAAGGAAATCTACGCGCTCGGCCTGCGCAATCCGTGGCGCTTCAGTTGGGACCGCGCCAACGGCGCGCTCTGGTGCGGCGATGTCGGCCAAAATCTCTGGGAGGAAATTGACCTGATCGTCAAAGGCGGCAACTACGGCTGGAACGTCCGCGAAGGCGCGCATCATTTCAAGCCCGGTCCGGAGGGCGCGAAATACATTGAACCGGTCATCGAATACCCCCACCAGACGAAGCTTCAATCACAAGCGCTGTTTCCAGATCACGGCATCGGAGTGTCCGTCACCGGCGGCTATGTTTACCGGGGCAAAAAGTTTCCGGCACTTGACGGCATCTACATCTATGCCGATTACGGCTCCGGCTCGGTGTGGGGATTGCGTTACGATTACGACACTAAAAAGGTCACCGCGCACGGCAAACTGCTGCAACAGCCCAACAACATCTGCAGCTTTGCAGAAGATGCGGATGGCGAGCTTTACACGCTGATGCAGGACGGAAAAATCTACCAGATCACCGCGCCATAAAAACCGCGCAGGCGAAATTCAAAAACCGGCGGAACGCATGTTCCGCCGGTTTTTCTTTGAAGATGTCACGCCGCGATCTTCAAATGCGAGAGGCGGAAGACCGCGCCGCGCGGCTCGTTGCCGAGGCAGGCGATTTCCCAGCCGTGCGCGAGGACAATCTGCTGCACCACCGCCAGGCCGAGGCCGGTGCCCTTCTGGTGCGTGGTGAAATACGGCTTGAAAATTTCCTGCCGGCGTTCGGGCGGAACACCGGGGCCGTTGTCACGGATTTCCAGAATCGCCTCGACGGCGTTCGTGCGCTGAACGCGCAATTCAATTTTCCCGCCGATGTCCGCCGCTTGAATCGCGTTGAGGATCAGGTTGAACAGCACCTGCCGCAGCAGTTGTTCGTCCGCCTCGATGGCCAGCGGTTCGCCGGTGACTTCCACGGCAATTTTCTTTTCCGCCAGGTCGTGACCAAGCGTGCGGATGATTTCATTGCCGGCGGTGACCAGCGAAAGCTTCGTGCGGCGCACTTCGCGGGGTCGCGAGTAGTTGATGAACTCCGTGAGCTGCGCGGTGACCTTGTCCGTCTCGTCCACGATCGTCTTGGAGCGTTCGCGCACATCGGGCGACGCATCCGGCAGCCGCGAAATCATCTGGGCCAAGCCGCGGATGATGTTGAGCGGATTGCGCGTCTCATGCGCGAGACCGGCGGCGGCCAGGTTCAATTCCTTCAGATGTGAGTTCTGTTCGCTTGCCCGGACGAGACGAATTTGGAGGTCGGCGGTTTTGCGGGTATTGCGCCAGGCGAGGCCGGCACCGAGCGCGGAAATGGCGGCAAAAAAACCGATGATCCCGCGCAGCCACCAATCCTGCGTGCAGATGGCACGGTAATTCTCAGTGGACATCGCCAGCACCAGACCATGCAGTTCGCGCTTCGCAATGAGCGATTTGAATTCCTCGTCCGACATCCCGCGCATCCAGGGCGGACGATGCGAACCGCCCCGCGGACGCTCGCTGCTGTCGTTGGGCGGCGGCGGGGGCGAGATCACTTCGCCGTGCTCATTGGTAAACGGCGGCGGTAAATTCGTGGAGGCAAATCCCAGACCGCCTGCCTGGTTGGTTTCGCCGGAACGCGGTTCGCGGCGGGGAAAATCGCGCCCATCCCGATTGTCGCGACCGCGCGCGCCCTCGTTGGTCATCAGGTTGCGGAACGGCGGGATGACGACCGTGGCATTGTTGGTGTTTCCTTCTGGACTGACGCTGGCGCCGGCCATGGGCAAAACGAATGTCACATAATCATTCGACCAGCGCTCGCGGTCGGCCAGCGTTTCGCGGGCAATCAGATTCGTGTTCCCGGCGGTCACCACGGGGTCGCCTTCGGTGTTCAGCAGGCCGAGGGCGAGGAGGCCGTTGGAATTGAGGATGGCGTTGGTGTGGTTGCTGACCAGTTCGTTGAGCACCGGTTCGAGCCGGTCTTGAAACAGCGCGCCGCGAAAACGCAGCGCGCGGGTGACGGCGCTCAAGGTGCTGGCGATCTCGCGGGAGCGGTTGCGGAGGTCGGACTTGCCGGCCTCGACCACGCGCAGGTGCTCCTCCACCTGCCACGCAGCGACGAGCAACCACGCCCCGGCAAGCAGGCCGAAAACCAGATGGCGGCGGCGGTTCAATTCCATGGCAAATCAGTGTGTCGGCGGCGGGTAAAAAGACAACCGCCTAATTTTTCTTCACCGGCAGCCGGTCAATGAACCGGTTCAGTTCCTGTTCGTTGATGCCATTGGTGATGATCTGCGAATTGATCTGCTCATGCGACGTCATGGCTGTCAGTTGCTCCGGCGCCCGCACGATGTGCGGCGTGACAAAGATGAGCAATTCGCTCTTGTTTTCAGTCTTGGAATTGTAGGTGAACAGTTTGCCGAACAGCGGAATATCTCCGAGCAGCGGAATTTTGCTTTCGCTGGACGACTTGTCGCTGCCGATGAGGCCGCCGATGACGACCGGTTCGGCGTCCGGCGTGACCACCACGGTATTGGCCGAGCGGGTGTTGATATTCGGCGCATAAACCGGCGTGCTCAACAACCCGCCGCTCGTGGCAATGATCTGCCCGGGCGTGGAGGTGTCCACCGACGTGATCCGCGGCTGCAGGATCATTTCAATGAGGCTGTTCTCACCGATGAACGGCGTGACGTCGAGAATGATGCCGACGTCTGTGTAATTGCCGTTGATGATGGGTGTCGTGGTCGTGCCGGAGGTGGTGAACGAAACGCCGCTCGGCAGATAAACCTGCTGGCCCACGACGATCTCCGCCATCTGCCCGTCCCGCGCCAAAATGGACGGCCGCGACAGCACCTGCGCCTTGCCGGCGGTCGCGATGGCTTTCAACGTGGCCTGATAATCGGAGCCGACGATCTGATAGAAGCCGCCGTTTGGAGACGCCGGCACCGTGTTCAGCGGCTGGCCGTTGCCGCCAAAGTTATTGTTCACCGCGTTGATGCCGGTGAACCCGAACACCTGTGCCACGCTGCCGGTGGTGGAGTTGCCCAAGCCCTTGGTCCAGCCGCCCTGCACGCCCAGCTCGGAGGAATTCTGCCGGTTGATTTCCATGAACACGACCTTGATCAACACCTGCGGCTTGGGCACGTCGAGGTTCGCCAGCACGTTGCTGATCTGCATGCGCGTCGCCTCGTCCGCGATCACCACGATGTTGTGCGTCTCCGGGTCCACGGAGATGGTGGCGGTGCCGACCTTGCCGTTGCTGTTGTATTGGCCGGCGGTGGAACTGCTGGCTGCGTTGTTGCCGCCGCCGAAGCCGCTGAAACCGCCAAAACCGCCGAAGCCGCCGCGCGGCTGCGCGTGCAGTTCAACCGCCGCGCCCAGCAACAGCGCCAGCGCCCCGGCGAACGTTTTTTTGAAATGAGTGTTCAACATATTTTTCCTAAAGGTTGGGGTTCACGGAAACCCGTTAAAATTGCGACCCGCCGCCGGTGCGCCCGCCCGTGGTGCCCGCGCCATAACCGGTGCTGCCCGAATTTGCCGAGCCGGTCGTGGTGTTGTTGTTCTGTTTGCGCTGCATCAACGCGCTGTTCTGCGACGAGCTGCTGGTGCCGCTGCGCGACGTGGTCGTGCTCTGGAACATGCTTTGCAGCACCTGCACCGCCTGCTGCGGATCGGCATTGTTCAGGCGGAATACCGCCACGTTCTGGTCGCGATCCGAAGGCACGTCAAGGCTCGACATCATGCCCGCGATTTGTTCCATCAAATCCTTCGGGGCCGTCACGATGACCGCTTGGATGCGGGCGTCGGGCACCGCCGTCACCTGCGTCGCCTTCTTGACGCGGTCGTTGGAACTGCTGCTGGCAGAATTTCCGCCCCCACCACCGCCACCCATCATGCGCGAGAAAAATCCGCCGCCGGAAAAGCGCGTCGGCGTCTGCGTCCCGCCGGAACTGCTGCTGGGAAACACGCTCGCCAGCTCCGACGCCACGTCCGTCGGACTGGCAAATTTCAAACGAAACACCCGGATCTCCGTCTCGGCCTCTGCACTGCTGTCAATCGCCTTGATGATTTCGGTGAGGTGCCGGATGTTCGCCTGCGTGTCGGTGATGACGATGGAATTGCCCGCCTCGTTCGCCACGACCGTGGCCTGCGGTGAAACAAACGATGTCAAATCGGAAACCAGTTGCCGCGCCTCGACGAAGCGGATGGGAATGATCTGCGTCACGATCTCCGCATTTTTCGGAATCAAGTCAGGGTTGTTCCCGCTCTTCACCGGGATGTCGCGCGTCTTCGCGTCGTTCTTGTCCACGATGGTCAGCGTGCGACCGTCGCGGATGGCGGCATAACCGTTCTTGTTCAGGACGGAATTCAGCAAATCCACCGCCTCATCCTTCGTCATCGGCTGGCTGCTGATGACGCTGACGTTGCCGTTCACGCGCGTGTCCATCACGATGATAAACCCCGCCGCGTCGCTCAAATAATGCAGCACCATCTCCAGCGGCGCGTTGCGGAAATTCATGCGCAGCTCGTTTGGATTGTTCGTGCCGCTGGCGTGTGCCGGCGGCGTGAAATCCGTTTGGATATCACTCTCCGCCACTTGCTTTGACTGGCCCGGCAAAATCACCAGCGGTTCCGTCGCCGGCTTGGGTTCGGTGGCGGTATCCGTCGTCGGCTCCGGCGGCGTGGTCGCCTCGGTGACGTCCGCCGTGCCATTTGTTGATATCTCCTCGGGTGGTGGCACCGTCGCGTCGGGCGCCGTCTGCTCCGGCGGCGGTGGCGACGTATTGTCGCCCGGCGTATCCTGGGCGACAGCGGAAACCAGCATTCCCGCCGTGCCCAACGTGAGTAGGCTCAAGATAATTTGTTTCATTTGGATTCCTGTTCTCGTTTCTCCATTAATCGTTTCAAAATGTCATTCGGCGCGCTGGCCGAAGCCGGCTCGGCAGGTTCGCCATTGCTCGTGGAACTGCTTTCCGTCGGGACGTCGGCGGTGGATCCGGAAGAGTTGCTTCCCGCCGGCACCTCGCCCTGCCCCTCCAGTTGCCAGCCGCCGGTTTCCTCGCGCATCACGTCGCCGACCTTTAATTCCAGCTTTTGTTTCTTGTCGGCGGATTCCAGCGTCACGCGGCCGTAACTGATGTCCGTCACGGTGTAGCCCGCGATCTTTTGCGAGGCTTGCAGCGCCTTCTTCAATTCCTCGCTGTTGCCGCTGAAGAAAGCAAACATCCCCTTCTCGTATTCCATCGTGCCCACCAGCGTGAACGCCGGTGCCGACGACGACGCGCGCGTCCGCGTCCGCGTCGTGGTCCGCGTGTGGGAGGAGGTGTAATGCGGCTGGCGGCTCGGATCAAAAATGTTCCGGTCCGTGACAAACTTGCTGAACGCCGCGTAATCCGTCGGGCCGGGAATGTTTTTGTTCGTCTGCGCGGAGGCAAGACTGACGGCGGCCAACAGTGCCAGCAGCGTGGCGCAACCAGGGCGGAATGGGAAAACATCCAATAGCCAACAGCCAACATCG
>Ga0207702_10000445_pt1 | contig 46756 bp, 70 predicted proteins | sample KBSCornC62_FD_184302 | JGI IMG/M metagenome (GOLD analysis project Ga0207702, IMG submission 184302) | Corn rhizosphere microbial communities from Kellogg Biological Station, Michigan, USA - KBS Corn C6-2 (SPAdes) (version 2) | ecosystem: Host-associated > Plants > Roots > Rhizosphere > Soil ... | reverse complement strand
CGTGCTGTTCCACTCCAAGCCCAACTCATGCTTGGTTCTCGAACTGACAGGCTGTACCGAGCCGAGCGCAGGCACGCCGGCCGCGTACATGGGCAGGTCCGCGCCGTTGGGCTGGCCCACGTTCTCGGTGAATCGGAAGATGACCACGGGTTGAGCCCGGATGGCGGTCATGGCCAGCCCGAGCACGTTCACACCGGGAATGTTCATGGTGATACCTCGTAGGTGAGCGTGGCCAGCGCGAGACCCGAATCGTTGAGGGGTTTCGTCGAAACGCCTGAGACGTCCGGCGGCCCGTTCGCACGACCGGCCTTGTCGATGGCCCCGAGTTCTTTTCCGCCCGCCACCTTGTTGCCTGTTTCCTTGCGGTGCTTCCGCGCGAGCAAGGTGAGGATGGACAGGGGCGGGTCTTTCAAATCGATGATGGCCCGGCGCACATCGGCCGCAGCGGACATGGCTACGGCCTCCACCGCGCCCGTTGGGGCGATTTTTCCGGCGAGGACAGCCCGAGAGGCCCCGGCGGCCGTTGAGGCCCACACAGAGCCCTTGGTTTCGGCCGTGGGGCGCATCGTCGGGCGCGGCGGAATGCGCCGCTTGGCACTCCCGAATTCCTGCACCATCATGACGCCGGCCACCGGGGTGCCGTCCGCATACTTGGCAGAGGGAAACCAGCCCACACGGGACTCGGCCTTGGTCAAGCCCGGAATGGCGGCCTTGAGCGCCTGCATCTGGCCGGGAACTTTCTTCACGTTCATGTCAGAACACCCCGCCCCACTTCCGGAACGCCGTTGGCTCCGGCAGGCCGCCCGCGTAGAAGCCGCCCACGCTGCACACCGAGAGGAGCGCGAGGAGCTGCGCGCCGTACGGCGTGCCGTTGAGCCACCAGTCCCACGCGTCGGTGACCGGCGGCGGCACGAGGGACACGGACACCTTGTCGACCTTGGCCATGGACACGATACCCGCCGCGCCCATGTTCGTACCCCCGGCGCTGATGATGGCTCCGAGCTGCAACAGGTGCGCGAGCATGAGGTATTGCATCGTCTCGCGGCAGTCGGTGCCGTCGGGAGCGCAGCAGTTGCAGCCCCGGTCACTCACATAGCAACTGCCAATCGTCCATTGGACTTGCAAGGCCGCATCGGGGTACACGTTGGTGTCCGCGAACGCCGGGAAGGCTGCGCGGAAGGCTGCGATTTGTTCGGGGGTCATTGCGGCCATGATGGTTCCAAATGAGAAAGGGCGCGGAGTTTGTAGCCCCGCGCCCTTGATTGTCTGCAGCGGGTAGCCGCCGGGTCTTACCGCTTCGGTTTCGCGTTGGTCGTCAGCGTCAGGTCGCTTTCACCGTCGGCCGGCGTGGACGGCGAGCCGGCCGGGCCGCGCGTCAGCTCGGTTTCGTTGAGCGGGCGGCTCGGGTCTTGGCTGTTCATGTTGGACGCCATCTTCTCCGGGTCCACCTTTTCCTCGGACACGATGATGTACCCGGCACCCTCGTGCATCTGGAAAATGCGGTTTTCACGCAGGAACGCCAGTTGCTCCGCCGTGATGACCGTGGCCACGCCCATGGGAGTGATGAGGCGGTCATTGGCCACGCCTGCGCCGCCCTTGATGAACACCTCGGCGTCCGGCACCGGGATGTCGCCGCCGCCGGCCTTGTGGTTCGTGTACTTCATGTCGGCCGCGAGGGTCGAATACACGACGAGTTGGGTTTGGGTCTTGCTCATGTTGGTTGCTCCGATGAAGGGTTGAGGCTCAGATGCCGGTGAGGCGCTGCACCGCGTACGGGCGCTTGACCATCACGCCGGCCGTGGCGTTGGTGAAGTCCTCCACGTACGCCTTGGCCTGCTTCTCCACGCCCAGCGTTTGGAAGCGGGCCGGTACGACCTGAATCCACACGCGGCCGTCGTCGGTCGAGCCGTCGGTGGTGACAGCCTCGGGGTAGAGGTAGGCCACGTTCGCGCCGCCGTTGGCGTTATTCAGCTCGGGGGCCGAGACCACGCGGAGGTTGGGGTACGTTTCCTTCATCCACTGGCGCACGCTGTTGCCGTACGTGCTGGTGACGGTGAGGAACTGCGCCACGTTGGTGGCGAGCGCGAGGGTGATACGCGCCGTTTCCACGTCGATGGTGTCTTGGCTGGCCGCTTGGAGGCGGGCCATCATGCCACGGATGTCGGCCGTGATTTCGAGGAACGTTTTGGTTGCCCACGTGGTGAACGTGGACGCGCCGGTGGCGGCCGTGACATACGCGGGCAGCGAGGGGTCGTTGAGGAAACCGTACGTACGGTTCAAGCCACCATTGAAGCCGTAGAAGCCCACGCGGTTGCGGGCGATGTCGAGCGCGAGCGCTGCGGCGGCGCGCTTCTCGGCGGCCGTGTTGACCTTGAGGCGGCCCATGCGCGCCTCTTCCAGCGTGCCGACCTTGAAGCCTTTCTCGAAACGGATCACCGTACGGCGTGCCCATTCGGTGTTGTACGAGGACAGCGGGATGTTCGTGTAGTCGCCGTACAGCTCGGCCTCGCCCAGCGGTTCGAGGATGCCTTGGATGACCTCCTCGTCCTCCCACGAGCCGCTCGTGGTGATGCCGATGAGTTCATCGATTTTCCGCGCAGCCGTCATGATGCGCACGAAGCCCGGGAGCCAGTTCTGGAGGAACTGTGCCGGGGCGCCGATGCTGCCGACGGTGATGGACGGTTGCAGGCTGTCCATGCCCCACGCTTCCATTTCTTGGAGGTGGGCAGCGCGGAACCCGATACCGATGTCGGCAAGGGCGAGCGCGTTGGCCACGTCGCAGTCGGTCACCGGCATGGCCAGCGAGCGAACTTGACGCGGGAACAGGTGCGAGCGTTCGCGGGAGGGGGTTGCGAATTGGTTCATGATTTTTCGTGGCCTCTCGATTACTGCGTGATTTTGGCCACGGCAAGTTGGGTGCCGACAGCGTTGGGGAGGAAGCGGGTAATCACCATGTTGGCGATTTTGGTGTTACCCGCGCCAGCCGCCGCGCCGGGCGCAACGGTGAGGAGCGCGCCGGTGGCCTGCACGAAGCAAACCTCGTCACCGATGGCGCAGGCCGCCGGCACGACGATGACCACGTGGCCCATTTCCATGAACTCGGCCACCACCTCGTTGGGCAGCGTGAGCGTGGGGGCGAGCGTGCCGCCGGCCGCCGTGCCGAACAGCACATACGCCTTGGGGTTGCACAGGATGCCCATGAACACCCCGGTACCGCCGGCTTGGAACTTGCCCGTACCCGCGTTGAGCGTGAAGGCGCGGCCGACGACGTTCTGGGTGGCGTCACCCGAGCTGATGACGCCCGGTTGTGCGCGCAGCGGACCCTCGTGCGAGAGTTCGCCGGGAACGCCGAAGCCTTGGTTGGAGGCGATTGCTTGTTGGAAGCCCATGATGTTTTTACTCCGCAGTGAGGTGCTTGGTGAGGAACGCCGGGCGGGCGCCCTGCGCCGCGTCCATGCCGGTGCCCATGCGGACGGTGTTACCCGCGCCGGCACCGGCCATGTATGCCTCCAGAGCGGTCAGCTCGTGGCCGGCGGCGGGCTTGAGCCCGAGCTTTTCCACGCCGTACTTGACCACGGCGGCGGAGTCCATGGCCGCGTGGTCGAACGTGCCGACGTGTGCGGACAGGCGTTTGGCCAGCGCGTCACGCGTGGCCAATTCGACCACGGCGGCGGCCGGGCTGGCGGCCTGCGCGGTCTGGATGGCGGCCTGCGCGGTCTGCAGCGCGGCCACGCTCTTGGCGATATCGCCCACCGACTTGGTGAGGGAGTCCATCGCGGCGGCTGCGGCGGGGGGCAGCGCATCGGCGGTTGCCGGAGCTGCGGCTGCAGGCGTGGCCGGGGCGTCGACCGTTGCGGCGGCCGGCGCGGTCATGGCGGCCATGGCCGTTTGGAGCGCAGCAACCTGCGGGGCCAAGGTCTTGAGCATCGCGGCAATTTCGGCCACGGTCATGTCCTTGGGGGTGTCACCGCCGCCGGCGGGATTGTCGTTCGTGTCGGCCATGGTGGCGTCCTTTGCGTCGAATGTAAAAGTGAAAGAGTCCATGACGGCCACGCTCGGCCCCATGCGCCCTTGGTCGACAAGGGCAAGGTGATTGCCCCTGATATTCCGTTGCACGGCATCATACGCTTGGCCATTGAAAACGCCGGGCGTCATGTCGTATTTACAGCGGTAGCCGGCCGACAATTCGATTTTTCCGTCGTTGATTTGAGCGGCTAAATTGTCGGAAAACACTTTGATATTACCGTACAGGGTGTCACCGTCAAATCCCACGTCTTGACCAATGACCCCGGCAATTCCTTTTTTCTCTGCGGGCAGAGCGATGGCCGGCATTACTCTTTGCGCCTCCGGGCCGAGCATGGCGTGCTCATCGACCCACGGCAGCAGTTTGAACGATTCAACGGTGGCGGTACTACCCAACTCCTCGGCAGGGCGGTAGACCTTGAAAATCCGGGAAGCCTCGGGCTCGGTCTTGAATCCCAATTGCCGGCCGGAATAGTCGAACACCCCGACCTTGGAAAGGGGGTTGCGCTTGACTTCAATCCAGCCATTGACATCGGGTACGCGTTGAGACATGGCGCGGAATATACCGCAATTCCAAAAACGACAAAGCCCCAATTAAGGGGCTCTGCGTCTACTCGCTGCGGTTCGTGGGCGGGTGGCCAGTCGCTTTGTTTTGGCCCCGGTAGGCTTACGCCGTTTGAAGTACCGTCGAACTATCCGCTTTCGTTCGTGGAGGAACTGCCCAAGACAGGGGCCGCCGCACCGAGGCACGACGGGAGGGAATCGAACCCCCTAACCACGCGGGTGCAATGGTATCACCCCTCGTCATCCTTTGGGAAGTTGAACACGGGGGTCATGGTGCACCGACAGTTCGGCGCCTGCCCCGGTATGCCCCGCTCGCCGTCCGGGCTGATTTCCGGTGGATCGTCGAACCGGAATGTTTCGCCGTCCATTTCAATGTGTTCCTCACGCGGGTGGTTCGATCCGCCTGAGTGGTTCCATATGTACTCCTCCACCCCGAGCGCCTGCATCTTGTCCCGCGCCACGTTGTTGTACGCCTTGCGGGTTTGGTCGAGGGCGATATTGTGGGCGCGGCGGTGGGTCATACCGTCGTACTTCTCGATGGCCGGGGTCAAGTCCTGCAGGCCGTTGCCCGAGGCAATCGAGCGCATCACCGCGCCTTGCACTTGATCGAGGTAGGTGGACGCGATGGACTTGATGAGCCCGACGTTCTCCGCAATGATGGCCTTGAACGTGTCCACCATGTCGGGCGTGACGATAGACGTTTTCAACGACATGCCCCCGCTCAACGCCTGCATGCTCGTGTAGACACCTGACGTGACCGCTTTCTCTGTCTGGTTCAACATCCGCGTGGCCAACCCCTTGGCCTTACGCGCGAACAGCGCGTTGAACTTGTTGGCCAGTGCGTTCATGGTGATACGCGCGTCCGAACCCAACGAGGCATCCGTGGCGAAGTACTCTTTGGCGTGCGGTGACTCGAACAGCCGTTTGATTTCCCGGTTTGTCTGGGCCGTCATCTGCGCCACCATGGCCCCGAGCGCCTGCGCGTACCGCTGTTGCACGGGCGCGCTCACCGCGATCTTGGTTCCCTTGAGGGTCTTGGTGCCCCGAGCCGTGGCCAGCGTGATGCGCTTGGATGTCACCAGCGGTTTACGAGTCGTGGCCATGGTCAGATTCTCACCCCGGTGGTGGCGTTGCGGTAGTCACTGCCCGTGTAGTCGGCCTCCACGAATACCGGAGGCATACCCGACATGATGGCCGCTTGGAGCGAGTGGTGGCCGTCGATAACCACCCGGTACGCGCGGCCGTCCGGGCTGGTGAACTCCGGTGTTACCTGCACGTTGAAATCCTGCGCCATACATTTCTCCGCCACCACGGTCGGATCGATGAACGTTTGATTGCTCACCAGCTCGGCGCCATCGAGGAGGCCCAGCGTTGCATCCCACAGCGCCGCGTCCATGGCCACGCCATCGGCTGCAACGGGCGCCGGTGCGCCCTCCACAGGCAGGCCGGGTGCAGCCACCGGAGCCGCAACGGCCAGCGGGTTGCGCGTGGCTGGGTCGCCATCCTCGTCGGGCTCGGCCTGCACCTCGGGCAAGCCCGTGTAGCCGCTCCCGTTGTCGTTGGTGATACGCGCGCGTTCGTCGATGCCGTCGATTGCCCCAGACTCCGAGAGAATCTTGCCGGTCTCGGCCTTGATTTTGTTGACCTCGGCCTTTTCCTTGGTGCTCAACGAGTCGGTGGGGTTCCACTCGTGCTCCACGCGCAACGAGCGGGGCAGCTCAGGGAACATCGGTTGAATGTCCGACAGCCATTGGAGCAAGTGGTGCCGGTCGATGAGCGGGGTGAGGTCGTGGGTCTGGATGCTCTCCAACTCCTCGTGGTAGCTGTCCTCCTCGTACTGGCCCGAGCTATTGAACCCGATAGGGGTAGTACCCAACAGCTTGGTGGCTGGCATGTTGGCCCCGGCCGCCACGAGCTGGTATTCCATCATGGTCACGGGGGCCATGTCGGTCAAGGTGGTGTCGTGGTGCTCCACCTTGTCATCCTTCAAGTCCACCACGTCGGTGCCAAAGTTGTTGAGGCGCTCGGCCCGGTCGCTCAGTGTTTGCAACAGCTTGAGCGGGTTGGCCATGGCCTTGCCGAGGTTGGTGTACATCACCCGCGAACGCTTGGACAGCGCGAGCAACGGCGCCTCGTTGGCCGTGCGCTCGGCTGCATAGACCCGCTCAAAAATTCGCTGCGGCACCGACACCCCGCCGTACAGATAGGTGGGCTTGAGGATGTCGGGCACCTCGGCCCCGCGCATGATGACCAAGTGCGACTTGTGGACCCGCGCGCCGTTGATGAGCCAGAACGTTGGCTCATAAAAGTCGATGGCGCGCGGGTTGCTCGCGGCCTCGGTCGACAGCTCGGGCGCCGTCCAATACGGGTCGATTTGGTTGATACCCTTATACGAGCCGGGAGTAACACCGTCCGGGTTGAACGGCTTTTCGTAATACTGCGGGTCGGCCGAGTCCACCACGAACATGGCGATGCGGATGCCGAACACCCGACCGAACTTCACGAACTCCACGCAATTGCGGTTGAGCCGGTAGCGTTTGTCCGCGTCCGTGATGGCCTTGATAACTTGAGGACCGGCCGGCACACCGCCGCTGACCTTGATTTCATAGCCCGTGCGCATGGCGTCCCGACCCGGCACAACGCACGCTTTCTCGATGAGCCAATTTTGGGCAAGGATGGCGCAGAGCTGGTAGCCGATGAAGCCTTGCGAGGCGTACCACCACAATTGATTGTCCGGCATGTTCTGGCCGGTAAGACCAAAGGCGGCCTTGGTGGAGTTCTGGAAGTTGGATGAGTCCATGGCCGCACCCTCGGGCGAAACCACCGTCATATCCTTGGGCGTCTTTTGGAAGCTCATGGCGGCGGCTGCAGCCACCAACGCGGAGCCCTTGGGTAGCCGGCCGCTCGGGATGTCCGTCGAGAAAGCGGAGGCGCGCGGCTCGGTGGCCACGGGGTCGGGTTTGCGGGAGAAAGGCCACATGGTGTTACCTCAAAGGTCAAAGATGGAACGGCGCTCGGGCGTCTTGGGGGCAAACCGCATCATTACAGAGTCAGCCAAGTTTGGCGATTTGCTCCCGTCGGGCGCCTTGTTGATGAGCATTTTACCGGTGCCGTCTTGCTTGGCCGTGGGCTGCGAGAGTTCAAGGCACAGTTTCTGCAAGAGCGGCATGTGGGGGTTGAGGCTGATGAGGCGGTCTAGATCGTCGGGCAACTCACCTTCCACCACAGCCTTGTATGTCAGGAAAAACCGCATGCGCAATGCGAACCACGCTTGAGCTTTTCGGTTCTTAAAGTAGTCCTTGTTCAACCGCTGCACGCGGCCCGGGTCCGGCTCGTTCGAGACCGTGGGTATCTCCTCGTCGGGGTCGATGACCTCGCCCGAGCCGCGAAACGGTACGACCTCAATGGCTCGTTTGCCTTCGGCCTCCCGCTTCTCGTTCATCAAGCGTGCGTCACCCCGCACGCTGGCGCCCATGCCGTCCGCGTCATAGTCGTACCCATCGTCCCCGTACGCCTCGGCATAACCGTGTGCACGTTCGACGGTGTACGCTGGGTCGGAGTCTTTGCCCGACCACTCCTCCACCGCGTCCAGCAAGATGCCCTTGGCCGAGCTGTACGCGCAAAGGTCTTTGCCCTCGTCGGCCACGTCGAGCGCGCCACGTCGTTCACCCGTGGGCTCGATGCCTAGCTTGAGGTGCGCACCGATGGCCGCTTGGACCCACGCCTGCGGAATCAAGATGCCCTCCACGCTGGCCGAGTAGTTGATGTCGATTTCCTGCGCCACCACCGTGGGCGATAGCTCCATGACTTGTTTGGCGTACCACGTTTCATCCTTGCGCGGGTCATCCCGCCAATGGAACGTGAACACCTTGATGCGCCCGCTATGACGCTTCTCCGCGAACGGGTTGGCCATGCCTGCCACGCTCGATAGGTCTTGCCGGCAGTTGGTGGTGGCGCTCAACGATGCGTCCACGAGCAACGGACGCTCAAGGTGGGCCGACTCGTCCACGAAGTACAGCGCGGTGCGGTCACCCCGCCCGATGTTGTCTCCAGCCTCACCGGTCATCACCGAGCCGGTGTGTGGGAACTTGATGCGCATGTACGGGCTGTCTCGTTCGCCTCGGTAGCCTGCGCGGAACTCTGGGGGCACCAGCCGCATGAACGTGCGGGCCTTGTAGAACAGCGCCTTTGGGCTGTCCAGTTTGTCCACATACTCCTCTTTGCGCGAGCCGTAGCCGATGACCATGTCGTGACGGGTGATACTCAGGGCGCACCCGAGGCCAATGGCCAGCCACGACACGCCCATGTCCCGTGACTTCTCCGTGATGCCGGGCTCTGCGTTATGCCACCGCTCGATGATCCAATCTATCCATTCGATTTGACGATCGAACAGAATGAAGGGTATGACCGCTGGTTGGCCACGCTCTACATTGCGAGGGTCGTGCGTACACCCCCAATCCATGATGAGCTGCGCGGGGTGGTCTCGGTAATACTGAATTAGGTGGCCCACCATGGCCGGCTGTTCGCGGATGCGCTGCAGGCGTTCGAGGCGTTCGTGGAATACCCGGCGGTAATCCGGTTTCTTGAAGTCGAACCACGCGGGGCGGATCGCGCCTGTCATTTCGAGCCGCCCTCCATCATCCGTTGGTAGACCTGCGCCGCTTGGTTGGCGTCCACCGGCAACGTGGCCAGCACGCCCGCCACCGGGATAGGGCCGCCGTCGGGGCCGCTCACCTCGGACTTGTTCACGAGCATCTTGAGAATCTGGGCGATGGTGTTGATGGCGCCGTCTTGGTCACGCATCTTGACCTCCAACCCGTCCTTGGTCCGCTTCACCGCCGCAATCAATCGGCGCTCGGGACCGGTGAGCGTGGACATGTCGGCAAAGAAAATGTCCTCCTCGCCCTCACCGAAGCACCGGGGGCAGTCGGGGTGCGGCTTGGCTGGTCGACGCCACCCGAACCCACCGTCAGCGCTGGGCACCTCCTCATCGGGGTCTCGCTCGGCCTCAGGGTCACGACGTAGCCGCTTGCCGTGCTCCAGCTCGCGCCGCGCATTGCGGTCCATCACGGCGGCCACGGCCTGCCAATACTCCTCCTCGTCCCGCCACTGGTACTTGTGGGTAATACCGTGGCAGTACCTGCAGCAGATTCGACGGACGTGGGAGACCTTGGACGGGTCCGCCTCGGCAATCTCCACCAGATGCCGCAGCACGTCCACGCGGTCGAACACCACGGCTTGGACAGCGGACGCGGAGGCTTGATCCAACACCGCCCGAACCCGAGGGCTGGCCATGAGCTTGGACGCCTGTACCGCCACCGAGCCGTCGGTGGTGTTGGGATGCACCGTGTACACCGCCCGGTAAGACGCACTCGGCTCATTATAGGTCGGGCTCTCCGGGTCTCTGTACGCACGAAGAAACGCAGCTTGCTTAGGCGTCAAAGGGCGCTCAACAGCCGGTTTTAAGGGTTGGTTATGCATTTGAGTATGTTACACGACTGATGGCCACGGCTAGGATTCTCCATACCCGAGGTGCACCCGGATAGGCTGGGTAACGCTAAGTCCTTGATTTTGCTGGACTTTCCACCCTTTTTCTATTTACCCCTTATTTTCCTGATACTGTCTAGGTAGGTAATGTATATGAAGTATGTTGTATGTATATAACGCACCGTACAACATACTTCATAAATCATATATACAACCACAGAGCGCAGTATGGAAGTCGCTCCGGGTATCGATTTAAGGGGTACGGCAATTTGTAAGTTGTTGATTTTGCTTGGTGTATGAACTATGATATGAAGTATGACCGTCCCAACACCGTCCATCATCAGCCGAGCGGATGCAGCGTTGCGTCATGCAGCGCACTATTTCACCGGTAAACCGTGCCGCCGAGGCCACGTAGCGCTACGGTACGTTTCCACGGGAAATTGTGCGGAGTGCGCCAAGGCGGCCACGAAGGCGTACAACGACAAGACGCGCGGCAAGGTTCGTCCCACGCCATACACCCAACTCATACTCCAGAACCATCCTGACGACCACGCGGCCTTGTACGCGCTGTCGGATTTCTTGAACCAGCAGCGCGGCCTACCGATGAGCCCACGGCCTGCCGTTGCTCCGGTGGCTCCGCCGGTCGACACGCGCACCCCGTGGGAACAGGCGTACGACCTCCACCGCGAGCGCTACACCCACGCCATCGCGCACCGGCTGGCCAGCTCCCGCACGCCCGAGACCCACAGCCCCGGGTGGTCCCATCCGTCGTGGGGAGACGACCACGTGGCCATCAAGGTCACGCAGCCGCCTACCTACGGCGGTGCCGCAAAACCGGACTACCTGTAAAATATTTGTTGACCTCTTGGTGAACTGAGTACAGAATCGGGTCTTACCTCAATCAAACTTTAAAGGCTCAACATGACACATGGAATCCAAGCCCTCCTTGGGCTCACTCTTACCGAGGTTGATGGTGCAGCCGGAGACGACGAAATCACGTTTACCAGTTCGGATGGGCGTCGTTTTCGCATGCACCACGCTCAAGACTGCTGCGAGCGCGTCGATGTGGAAAGCATCATCGGCGATTTGGCCGACTTGATTGGCTCGCCTATCCTGCATGCCGAGGAGTCGACGAGCGATAACCAACATCCCGAAGGTTTCACACCCGCGCCTTACACGGTAGACGCCTCGTATACGTGGACGTTTTACAAGCTGGCTACGGTCAAAGGCTGGGTGGACATCCGTTGGTTCGGCACGTCGAACGGGTATTACTCCGAATCCGTGGACTTTGAGGAAATCAAATGACGTACCCAGTGTTATCGTCCGGTCATGCGCTGGCACCGTCCATCGCGGCGCTGATTCATCAAACCAACGCCGCCGCGTATTACCGCCGCGCATCCACCGAATTGCACCTCACGTACTTAGTGATGGACCCCAAGACCCGAGCTGTTCGCCCCCACACCGAAACCGATACCCGAACCCACCGCATCCGCATGCAGTCCCTCGCGGCCCGTCACTCCGCAGCGGCACGCCGTGCCATGGGGGTCGAATCGTGAGCGCGAAGCACACGCCGGGACCGCGCGACGCCGACCGCACAGCGACACAGAGACACACCATCTTCGGCGCTTTGGTGAGGCACTGTGGTCAACCCCTGACGCCCGATCGCATCGATCAGATCACGGACGAGATCATGCGCGAGATTGAGGTTGGCGGCACCGCTTGGGCGTTCGCCAAGGCCACCGGGAGCGAGTCTGTTGAAGACGCAGCGCAGCGCCGCCGTGCGGGGCAGACCGTGGACGCGAACGGCAGGGTTCGCTCGCACTTCCGCAAGGCCACCGGGAGCGAAGCATGAACAAGGCCAAGGAACTGGTGGAGCGCCTCAAACCTCTGCACGCTGAACGCACCTCGCGCGAGAAACGAGGCGTCCCGGTGCCGGCCGCGCTCACGCTGGCCATTCGCAACATCGAGACCGAACTGGCGAGCGAGTACAACCGCCACGAGCACGAGGAGAACATCCCGGAAACCGAATTCATGGCCACGCGTCAGCCCTACAGCAACGCATGGATGTGGTACATCGCCGGCGCGCTGGTGTGCCTTGCTGCAGCCGCGTGGGTGGGGTTGCTGGTATGACCGCCCGCACAGAACAAGCAGCGCCTTCCGTTGCCTCTGGGGTTGAAAAGGACGGCAAGCTCGTGGACCGATATGGGCGCGTAGTACCGTCCACCGCGTACCCAGCATCCGGTGCCGCTATCGCTGCGCGCGGGCAGGAGACGCCTCTGACGAAGCAGCAGGTCTACGACAGGTTTTCCTTCCTGGAGGGCCTTGTCAGCGAAGATGCTTATCGAAAGATTGCGGACACCGCTTTCGATATTCAACGCGAGCGTCAACTGTCGGCGTGCAATTTCTGTTTGGCTCAGGCCGCAGAGGCACATGCCGCCCTCGCATCGCGCCCCGAACCCCCTGCGGTCGATGCCGGGGAGAAGGATGCACAGGCGGCCATCAATGCAATCGCAGCCCTCGCGCCCTTGCGCATGCTGCCCGGCGACCGCATCCGGTGCCAGTGCTGCGGCTACGAGTGGGGCGGCGATCTAGGCATCGAAGGCCACGCGGTGAACTGCGCTTACGTCATCGCCACCAGCGTGCCGCACACGCCTCCTGCATCGCGCCAAGAAGCGCCAGCAGCGAGCGCGGCAGTCAGTGCCATCACGTACGCGCTGGAAACAGACGAAGGTTTGGAATTCCTTCGCGCTTGGATACATGGTGACTGGGAGGTTATCCGCAAGGAATGGCCCGACGCGCCATCAACGGTGTTTGTGTCACCATGAAATCCCTAGTCGCCCGTCTCCTCGAACGCAACGAGGTGGAAGTGCATAACGCGCGCATCGAGGCCAAGCGCCTCGTGAAGCTCACTAAACGCACGGCGCTGCGCACCGGTCTGCCCGGTGACATCGCCCGCGCTAACCAAGCCCTGAAACAGTACAAGGAACTCACCAAATGAACCAGCAACCGAAGCCCACCACCCCGGTGTACCAGTGGGAGACCACGTGGCCCTCGATTCAACGTATCGTAGTTCGCTCCCTCGTGAGTAAGACCGAGAAAACCGCTACGTTTCAATACGAATCACGAACAGGGTATTCCACGCGTCGCGAAAACCTCACGTCCAGCCGGCCTTTGTTTGACTCGTGGGAAGCGGCCCGCGCTCACATGGTGGGTTCGCTGGAGACGAGAGCCCAACGCCTCGCAACCGACTTGACCAACCTACGGGATACCATCGAGGAATCTCGCAACCTGATAGACCCAACCAAATGAACGACAACCCCCTCATGCAACTCGTCCCCATCGCATTCTTGGCGCTGGCCATCCTCATGGGCTGGCTCACGTGGCGAACAATCCGCGCGGCATGGCTGATGCATTCCAGTCCCGAGGCCTTGCAGAAACGCCAGCTCAAGGACGCACGCCGTGAGTACCTCATGCACCAGCTTGCGGCCGAGCAACATGCGGCGGCTGCGGCAGGGCTGCTAGCCACGGTCAACCGCCTATCAGGGTCGACGTTCACTCCGGGGCCTAATACCGAACGGGTGATTGTCAATGTGATGGGTGCAGGTGGAAGTTCCGGGGGAACGTCGTTCGGAACACTCGTAGCAAAAGGCTCCCCGGGGGCTGCAGGTGGCCAATCATGAACCAATACGAACTCCAACTGCGCGCCGGCATTGCCGCACTCATGGCCCCGGCCGATTCTCTCGCGGCACGGCAGGGCCAAATCAACAGCATGAACGCTCTGTTGAATGTCGGTGTAGTGTCCATGCTATTGGGCATCATCGACGAGACGCGCCGCGAGGCCGTCAACGTGCTGTCGTTCGTGGTCGAGCAAACGTCCACGGACAACCCGGCGTGGAGCCGTGCCGTGCAACACGCGGACCACCTGTACAAGCTGCTGCAGGAATCGGGTATGACCTGTGAGGACGAAGGGTGCCCGCACTACGGCACGGCGCATTCGCACGTTGAGCACCCAACGCCCACGGCGACTGTGCCCCAAGCACCGCTCGAACCCATCCCCTCGGGGGTGTATTACCGACCCCAAGCACCCGGTATTGCGAGCGGATTTTTTCAACGAGGCACAGACAAAGCCATGGGGTTCGACTTTGCGGCGCGGTGGATCAACCGGCGTGCAGAGTTCCCAGAGGGCCGGCCATGAGCCGCTACATCATCCGGTTGCGGCCGTGGTGGCTGCGCGTCCCCCTGTGGAGCGTGTGGTACATCGTGCCCGCCGCCGGGTTCATTCTCACGGCCCTTTGGTCGTCTCCACCCCGCCTCCTCATGCTCGATTTCTGGGCCATGCTGGGGGCGGTTTATCTCATCGGAATAGACGGACTCCAACCATGACGAACCCTGACCCATTCAACAACGGCAACCCCTTGGACCCGCTGGATAACCTGCATCCACGGCAGTGGACCAACAGCAAGATGAACCCGTGGAAGCCCGATGACGACCCGCGCCAAGCTCGCCGCATCGGTAAGACGGGCGAGGAGGTTAACGAGCTTGGGGGCGTGCTTTTCCGTATCACCATCCAAGGCATCAACTCCATTGATCCGTCGAGCGGCAAAACCAACCGCCAACGCTTCATCGAGGAAACGGCCGATGTTCTCGCGCAATGTGACTGCAACAGAGAAAGTCTGTTCACGGATGAGGAGTGGGACTTTATTCAAACACGCAGAATCGAAAAGCTCCGACAGATGCACGAGTGGGAGGCACACTACGAATGACCACGCCGGCCGCGCAGGAACACGCTCGGCTCGTAGGGCTGGCCCGGGCAAGAGCCGCGAGGTTCAAGACCCTAGGCAGGACGCGCGAGGCGGACCGCTGGCGGGCTTTTGCGGAGTGGTTGAGGGGTTGTAGGCCCCAGCAATGAAAAACGGCCCCTAGGGGCCGTTTCTATTTTGCGAAGCTCATGGCGCGCATCGAGTTGCCGGCATTACCCGGCGGTTTGCATATCGTCCTCCTTATGGTAGGCGGATAGAAGCAGATACCAAAAGCTCAAATGTAGCGCGGCCGGACCCGGACGGCAAGCGTAATACTCCGCCCAGCCATAGCACGTGACCGGGGCGCCAATCACTCTGGTGTCTCCTCGGGCACCAATGGCACCTCGGCGGGGCCAGCGGGTTCCATGAGGGCCATGTGCTTGTCGTACACCGTGCAAGCGCTGCAATCCCTCACGATGAGGTCTGAGCCGTCCGGGGGTACCGCGCGGAGCCACGCTTGCCCCGACGTGGTGACCTTCACCACCTCCCATTTGGCCGGCCCCATGAGCACGGTACGACCCCGGCGGACTTGCCGCAGGCCGGTAGCATCAAGTGCCATGGTCACCTCCGATGGCGCGCACTGCGCTGGCGAGCTGGTGATACCCGCTTACTGGGACGGTGTACCCATTGCGCTGGTCCTCGAATTCCGCGAGGCGTTCCCAAGCATCCGCGAGTAAATCGCGCAGCTCTACTGCCTCTCGTTCGAGCGCGGCCACACGGGCGGGGAGGTCCACGAATGTGTTGGGGTCAGCCACAGGTAACCACCCTTTCGTCCATGGTGTAGTCCACGGTAATACCAAACATGCGCCAACACTCGTCCTCACGGTTATCGAAGTACGGAGCCATCATCATGTCCGTGATGGCGTCAAACGCGCGGATATCGGCCTCAATTTCGGCCGGGGTCTTGGCCGCCCACGTCCACAGGGTGAGCCCAGAGGTCAAAGGCACAAGTGGCTCGCGAGGCGGTGAGAGTTTGAAGGCTTGCGCCTCGCTCACGTGTTGGGGTACATCAGGTTTTTCCATTATGTGCGCTCCCGGTCGGTGCCAATGATTTTCCACGCAGCGGGCGCGGCCATCATCAGCGTGGCGGAGCGGCCCGCGTCTCCGGAGTCAGCGGCGGGAAGGTGGTCGAACGTCACGGTACGACCCGTGTAGACGTTTTCCAAGATGACGACGAACAGCACCGGGTCAGGCTCGGCGCGTTGGAAGCTGTAGATGTTGGCCATGGTATTACCTCACGTTCATGAGACGCCGCGCCAAGGCGGAATGGTATGCCCGGCGCTCTTGGAGAATCCGAGCGTGCGCGCTAAAAAGGATTTCCGGATACTGAGCCGCTAACTGGCGGTGATACCACGCGGCCTCGCGTTGAGCCCACAGTGCCTGTGTCCGTGCGGGTATATCCACAGGTTTGACAATCACCAGTTGTTTGAATTGGACGGGCATGATTAGTACTCCATCCATGCGTCATAGGCTTCGCGCGGGGTACGACCCGAACCGACGCGGTTGTAGCCGCGCCGGCCGTCCGGCAAATTGTGCTCAGACACGCACCACCAGAAACCGGACTTCCCTTTGGTAATACGTGGGCGGAGGCTTTTGAGCCAAGCGATCTTGCGTTGCTCTTTGGTGTCCTCGCGCATGTCGTGCAAAAGACGACCTCGCTCCAACTTGCGCGCTACTTCAGCAGGATCAAGGACGGGGGCAGCAGTTGACACCGAAACTCGCGCTGGCCTGAAAAACTTATGCTTGAAAAAATCGTACATGGTGGATTCCGAGTTGTTGATGGTGCGATGGTAATACCCGAATCAAACCCTGTCAACAACTCGGGTATTACTTCACCGACTGCGCGGCCGTGTACGCCTTAGCCACGTCGGCGGGTGAAGTGATGGCCATGTCCGGGTGACCCATGCGAATGAATAGCTGCGTCTTGCGGCCGTCGGGCATGACAGGGTTGTTTACGCGGCCGTCGGGGAGATACGGGTGCAGCTCGTACCCGAGGGCACGCATCATTTCTTTCCGCTTCACGAGGTTGATGCGCTGGCCTTGGCGCAGGTTGTCCAACAGGTTGCCGAGCTGGATGCTCGATACCCACCCGCCCATGAAGCCCGGCACGCCTTGCTCTATGGCCTCCATCACCTGTTGTTCGACGGCACCGCGTGAGTGCGTGATAGCCGCAGCCGTGGACGACGTGTCGGGCGCCCGGTGCATGTTGTTGGCCGGGTTGAACTCGGGTGGTATCGCGTAGGTGTGCAGCTCCTCGGCCACGATGGCGAACCCTCCGCCGAACTTGAGCCAGTTGTACAGCTTGGGGAAGTAGTCGCCATTCATGCCCCAGCGTTCGAGGTCTCCGTGGTGTTGCTGCGGACTGAAAAAGATAGCGCAACGGCGCATGTTGTCGGCGGTCTTGCGTACTGCGTCGTGGTGATTCGTTGTCACCATGAAGTTGGCACAAATCTCCTCGGACGTTTGGTCGACCCCCTTGGCCTCGATGCTCAACCCGATACCGCCTGCAATCATGGTTTTCAGCTTCTCGGTAATGAGTTCGCGCATGTCGAGCTGTGGGTGACGCAGCTCCTCCACCGCAATGAAGATGCGGCCGGCCAACCACGCGTTGAATTTGTTGCCTAGCTCTTGCGCGTCGGGCCAGAACGTGTAATGCGAGCCGATGGCGTGGGCGACTACCGAACTGAACAGCGTCTTACCGTTGCCCTCCATCCCCTGTAATACCGGACACCATGCGAACTTGACGCCCTTGTACTGCACGAGCGCGCACATGTACGACCAGAATATGCAACGGTCCCGGTCATCAGGAAACAGCTTGCCGAGGTGGTTCCAAAACGGTGTTGCATCCCCCTTGACGCGCTCGGTTGCCGCCGGTTCGTACGTGTTGACGCGTAGCTTACCGGCGTCAGGCACGAGGGCCATGGGGGCAAGGTCGGGGCGAAAGCAAACGCGATCCGCGATGGGCGGCCGCATGAGCTGATTCTCGGTGAACGCCTCCCACGCATTGCGCGTGGTGCGCTGGTTGATGTCGTCCATTGCGAACGTGTACCCACCGAACAGAACGCGGAATTGCTCGGGCTTGAGGAGGCCGGAGCCGGGCACCAGCACCTTGCCCCGGTCCTTGACGTACACGCAGCCAGCGAACAGCTCGCGGGTGGCGGCGCCATCGAGAAAGGTATTACCGGCCACAGCCGACATGCGGGGCGAATCGGCAGTCAAGGTCTCGGTGGCCACGGGGCCGGGTGCGGGCGGCTCATCCTGCAGCACGGCGTACTTGGCGCCGTCACGAGCCAACACCTCGGTGATGGTGCGTGGGATGTAGTCCGGTCGGTCCCACTTGTCCCGCTTGAGCCCGGACTGCTGCATGAGCCGCAAAATGCGCTCACCGTGGCGCCCTGTCCAGAAACCGAGGTGGCCCACCAAGGCCGCATCCGCCGTTGATTCATTCCAACGCCTGTCCGGGTCCGGGTAGGTGATGGCCAGCACCTCGGCATTGCCCTCCCACAAGTCCTTGAACGAGGCGCGGGCACCGAAGGCGGCGGCCACGCTCTTGGACATCAGCGCGCGGCGCAGCAAGTCCGCGTCGTCGGTCGGTCCGCGCCACTCCGGCACCGGACCTGTGGTCAGCGTGAAATCGCCGTTCGCGTCCTGCCCTTCCACGTAGGGGAAGAAATGCGCCGCGAATTGCTTGAGGAGAAACGTGTGGTCCGTGTTGACATCGCCCACGGCGTTGAGGCCGGTCAAGGCCGCAAACCGATACTGCGTGTACAGCTCGGCACCGTGGGCCTCGTCCTTGCACCCGTGCGTCAGCGGCTCGGTCTTACCGAAAATGTGGAGGCCCCGGCCGGATTGCGAGACCTCGATGGCCGCGCCCGGAAACAGGCTGCACACGTACTGCGCGTGCGCGGACCACTGGCCGGTGGCGGCATCGTAGGCGCTGTCTAGGTCGATGAAAAAGAACGGGTCGGAGGGCGTGAACACGAACGCCACGCCATAGGTGGGGCCGCATTGCGTGGCCAGCGCGCACGCGGTAGCGGCATCGGTCCAGTGGGCTGGGTCGTGCGCGTTTACCGTTGTAAGGGTGACCGGAGACACCGGCACCTTGTCCATTTTCCCGAGCGCAGCTTTGCGCGGATTCTTGCTCGGGATGAGCGTCCACAGCATGAATTGGCGGAACGCGGCCAATCCCGCCAGTGCGGGGGGTAGTGACTGCACGTCGTGGCCCTACACGTTGAACGATTGGAGCGCGCGTTCGCGTAGCTCGGGCGGTGCTTTCTGTGCGTGACGGTCACGGAGGGTAATACCCTGCGCGATGATGGGAAGGATTTTTTGCTTGACGGCCGCGCGCATGACATCCCGGCGCAGCGCCACCATGGTGCCGAAGTAGTGGAGCGGCAGGGTCTTGTCCACCTTGGCCTCGTCGGCAACCTGCTGGAGCGTGAAGCGGTGGTATCCGTGGCGCTCGGCAACGACGAGGGCGGCGGCCAGAATCTGGGCCTCGCGCTCGCGTGCGTTCATCTTGTCGTGTTTCATGCTGTCTTAACCTTTAGGTGAACTGGCGGTACTCTACCAGCTTTTGAGAGTAGGGAACGTACAACGGGTGCTTGGGCTGGCCGCCTTGGTTCGTTCCGAGGCAGAATAGCGGTCGCCCGGACTCACGCAGAATCGAGAGCGTGTGGCGCACGTCGGCCTCCAGCGCCCCATTGCCCCATCCGCACACGATGAGCGGGCACGTGGCCACCGCACGCAGATACATGTCGTTCTGTTCACGCAGCCGGATGTCCCCCGCGCCCGGATACCACAGCGCGCTCGGGAATGGCGTGCGGTAGGGGTAGACGTTGGCCACGCAGTAGGCGGGGTACCCCCAATCCTTCGTGAAGCCTCGCAGCTTGCTCGTCGTGGCGTCGGGTACCTCTCCGTTAGCCGTGGACGGGTTGAGCATCACCACGGCGCACATGGGGCCGTCACCCTCCCACAGAAACAGCCGGTGTTTGTCGGTTGCAACCTGTCCACTCACGGTTCACCTCCGGCGGCCACGCGCGCCAACACGTCGCCATGGCACGCAGCCGGTGCGCACCAACAAACGAGGTCACGTCCGGCAAGCTCTCGGCGGGCGGCTTCTTGCAAGTCCGGTCGGCCACGCAGGTACCAGCGAAACAGCTCTATGCACCGCTCGCGGCTTTGTTGCTTAGAGATAGTGAAAGGGTTCCCCCATTTGCTCGGGCGGCCGATGTACACCGCGCCGAGAGGTAGCCCCGGAGTTCGTTTGTTCAGGACGGTCACAGGCCGGCCCCGTTGGTAAATGCAGCGTCTCCGCCGTCCCGGTTCACCATGTTGATGAACGCGCCCTGCGCCACCTCGCGCTCGTCGGTGCCCGGTATCCACGCGGGCTCTTTACACTCGCGCGCCCAAAATTGCGCGATGCGCGTACCGACGTGCTCGGGGGTGATGACCACGGGGCGCCAGCCGATGAGGTCGGAGGACTTCACCAACTCGTTGATTTGCTCGGACTCGTTGAACAAGCCGAACCGAACGGGCTTTTTGCTCCCCTGCGGGATGAGCGCGCCCACGTTGTTGCGTGTGACCTTGACACCCTCTTGGCTGGCCCGCAGTTTCACGAGGGACTGCACGAACGCCTCCGACTTCGCGCCGTGCTGGAGCTGGTATTCCGGTAATACCGGCACCGTCTCCCCGAGGATGTTTTGCAGCTCGAACACTGCAGCGGCCGGAATGCCGTGCTTGATGGCCCATTGGTGGAGGTTCATGGCTCAGTGCCCCCTATCGCCGAACTCGAATCCGAGCCAGCCAAAGCCCCACCGCCACGGCAAAAGCCGGCCGGGTACCCATTTCTTTACGCCGGGGAGATTGCGAAAAACATAGGGCTTCCAGCCCATGACCGCGTGGCCACGCAGTAAGAGTTTCACTTGCCACCACGGTGGTGCGTGGAAGGGCCACCGAATGCCCTCGGGGTGGATGTATTCCAATCGGCCGTCGACAAGCCGACATTGGTTCGACTTGCGACCACGAGCAACAAAGCCCGTCCAAAGGAGGAATCGAGTAATACGGTTCATGGTGTCACCTACGAGCGTGCAGCCACACGAATGCCCATAATGCAAAACCCCTCTTTGCAGTAGTCGGGCTCCTTAAGTAAGTATGTCACGCGGGCCACGAGCGAGCGTCCGGTGTAATACCCGCCGCCATCGGTGCCGCCGTCGGGTTGCCATTCGCGTAACAACAAATCGTCTCCGGTTTCAAAAGGCCTGTTGTGCTTGCGAACCTCAAACGTTTTAACACCGTGGTACACGTCCGCGTAATACGCGGGGAGAATCTTCAATGCGTGAGTTACGCTCATGGTTTGGCTTTCGATAGGTACGCGTCCACAGCGCGCGTGAGGTGGTTGGGGTGAGTGATGGTTGCACGGAGCGCGGCCAGCCGGTCCACGGCCTTGAGCCACGCAGGGTAACTGACGTACACGGCCAAGGTGCACTCGTTGAGGGCCTCACGCAGCGCGGTGCGCGTGGCTTTCTGTTCGGTGTTATCGGTCATACCGGAATCCGTTCTACTCGTGCCCGGGCGAGCACCGTGGCCACGCGGGCGTGAAGGGCTTCGGCGTCGGCCCGGGAGAGCGTTTGAGCCGTCCCCACGTCGACCCCGAATTGATGATAAAACCGGCGCTGCACTTCGCTGGGCGTATGCCCCTGCTGCGTCAGCCAGCCGCCATAGAGGTCCATGGCTTCTTTGAGTGCGTAGTGCGCCACGATGCGGTCTTGGTGGTGCTTGCCCGCGCCGTATTGCACACCGAACCCTCCGCCCATCAGCGGCGGCGCACCGTGGATTGCATCGATGCGTTGCCGGAGGAGCGCGAGGGTCTCGGGTGACAGCTCGTGCAAATCGCCGTCCACGAACTCCGGCGCGCTGCGGTTGGCCGGGATGGGCACCCACCCGCAATCCGGGCACTTGGAGCGGAACCGCTCGTAGATGGTAAGACACGGCCCCTCGGGGTGCACGTGCGCCGGTTTCACACACGAGCGCAGAGGGATGGCGTCGGAGATACCGGAGCTGTTGCGCTCGCGGCGCTTCATGTCCCAGATTCGCGGTGCGTCGGGTAGACCGTGGCGAACGACGTTACCCACGTGGTCGATGATGAACGCCTTAGGCTTGCCGGACATCGCGATGTACTGCAGGCGCTCGGCCACCGTGTACTCGTCCCAGCGAGCCAGAAACACCGGGTCCACCATGAGGCGTAGCGCGCGCCCGAATTGCTGTGCGTACAGCGCGTACGACTCGGTTTTGCGCGCGAAAATCACGACCTCGATGGCGGGCAAATCGAAGCCCTCGCCGAACAAGTCGACGTTAACGAGCATCATGATGCGGCGCGCACGGAAGTCCCGGAGAATTTGCGCGCGCCGAAGGGCCGGCGTCTTGGCACTCACGACCTCGGCGGTAGTACCGGCGGCCTTGAACGCACGGGCGATTTCCTGCGCGGACTCCACGTCGACCGCGAAGCACACCCCGAGCTTGTTGGGCGCAATCCGTTGGTAGTTGCTCACGATGTCGCCCACGAACTTACCGGAAGCGTGGACGGCGGCGCGGAGCTTGGCTTGCGAGTAGTCCCCCGATGCGCCGATGGTCACGTCGTCGTACACCACGTCCGAGGGGATGCCGAACACCCGGTAATCTGTGAGGTAACCAGCGTCTATGAGCGTGCGCAAGTCCGGGCCTTGCACCAGCGCGTCAAACACGCCGTCAGATTCACGCGAGAGGCCCCGGCCGTCCGCTCGAATTGGCGTAGCGGTAACACCGAGGCCGAAGGCTTGCGGGAACATGGCCGCGCACGCCCCCCATTTGTTATCTTTTTGGTAGTGGTGGGCCTCGTCCCCGTACCAATAGGCCACCGAGCGCGCCCACGAGTCGTTCGACATGTCCTTGCGGATGAGAGTGTCCACGCCGGCCACGGCGGTGCGGCTGTTGGCGTCGACCCAGTGTTGGCCCAGCTCGGCAATTTGCAGAGAGCAACAATCTCGGCGTATGCTGTCCGGCCCGATGATTCGATGGGGGATGCGCTCTACGGCCAGCGCCATGGAGATTTGGGTAACCAGCTCGTGGCGATGGGCTTTCACGAGTGATGATGCGTTGACCTGCCGCACGGTGTCACCCATGACCACGGTTTTGCCCGCGCCAGTCGGAGCTACGGCCAAGACGTTCTTGTGCCCCTGCTGCCACTCCGTGAACACCCCCTGTTGGATGGTGCGTTGAAACCCTCTTAGGCGGCTCATTGGGTAATACGATTTGTGTTGACCATGCGGTGAACTGTACTCTATACTGTCCGCTCCATCAACCAACCGGACAATCTAATGGAACTCAGAATTGACCTCACCGACCGTGACAACGTGGAGGCGGCCCACTCGCTGCTTTCGCTCATTCTCACGGCCACCGACAGCGGCGAAAGCGTGTTGGAGGGCATCATTCAAATGGCCATCGACACCCCCGTGGCCATCCCCTCGGGCGCCAATCCCGTGACCTCGCTCCCGGCCAACCTGTTGGACCTCACCGGCACGCAGGATGGCGTCGTGGGAAACGGTGCCCCATCGGCTGCGGGTGCCGCAGCATTGCCGAATGTCCCCGAGGGGCTGTTGGCTGGCGCACAGAACGACACGAGCGTGTCTACCTCCCCGGTTGCTCCGAGCGCCCCGCAAGCGCCCGTTGCCCCTTCGGAACCTGCAGCTCCGGCCAGCCCTGCAGCCGGCGCGGTCACGTTGGATAAGTCGGGCCTGCCGTGGGACAAGCGCATCCATTCGAGCCCGCCGAGCCTCAACAAGGGCGATGGAATGTGGCGCGCAAAAAAGGGCCTGAACGACGCGGCGCTGGTCAAGTCGGTGGAGACCGAGCTGCGCGCCCTGATGGCAATTCCTACGGCTGGTGGTGCGGCTACTGCGACGGCTCCGGCTGCGGTTCCTGCATCGGCGCCCCCTGCCCCCATTGCACCGGCAGCCCCCACGCCCCCGGCTACCCCTGCAGCGCCTGCGGCTGCTACTAGCGTACCCTCCACCCCGCAGGAACTGATTCCGCGCGTGACAGCGGCCAACGCGGCGGGCACGTTGCCGCCTACGGCGCTGTTGGAGGCGTGCGCAGCCTACGGCATCCCGAACATCCCCGGCCTGTTCCAGCGCCCGGACAAGGTGGCCGAGGTGTACGCGTACCTGCAGGCTTGCCACCCCGGTTTCGCGTAACACCATGGCGCCCGTACTCACCGAAGTGGCGCGGGCGGCCGGGGCCGAGGAGCGACACGCGTTCCTCGCGCCATCGAGCGCGCACCGTTGGAGCTACTGCAGCGGCTCCGCATGGATGGAATCTCAGTTCCCCGACCTGCAGGACGACGAGGCACGAAAGCTCGGGACGGCTGCGCACTGGGTGTTTCAGTTCGACCTCGCGGGCTCTCCGCTGGCGGAGGGTTCGGTAACACCCAATGGCGTGGCCGTCGACAAGACGATGTTGCAAGCCTCCGCCGAGTTGGTACGCGACATCGAGCACAAGCTGCGCCCCTACCTCGGGGACGCGTGGCGAACGGCGCTCAAGGTCGAGAAGCGCGTGGCCATCCCGCTCGTGCACCCCACCCACAATTGGGGCACTCCGGATGTTCGAGCGTGGGTCATGACCACGACGGGGTGGGCGCTGTTCATCTGGGACTTCAAGTACGGATTTTCCGTGGTGGAAGTGTTCGAGAACAAACAGCTCATCGACTACGCGGCGGGATGTCTTACCGAAGCCAAGAACACGTGGCCGGTGTTCAACGATGATGCGTGCGCCGTGATTCTCACCGTCGTGCAACCGCGCGCTTACCATGCGGATGGGCCGGTGCGGACGTGGGAAACCTCGATGCCCCAGCTCGCCCCGTATTTCCATGAGCTGGCCATGGCTGCGGAGGAGGCCGCCGGACCCGCACCGCTGTGCCGGCCACGTCCCGACGTGTGCCATGACTGCCGGGCGCGTTCGGGCTGCAAAGCACTGCAGGACACCATGTATATGGGTATGACCATGGCGCAGACAGCCACACCGCGCGTGCTGTCGGACGAGGGCTTGGGCCTTGAGGCGGCCATGCTCACCGATGCAATCGAGCTGATGAAGGCGCGGCTCACCGGCCTTGAGGAGTTGGTGAAGGCTCGCATTCGCGCAGGCGCCCGCATCCCCCATTGGATGTACGGGAGCGGACGCGGCAAACTGGCGTGGAAGCGCCCCGATGCGGAGGTCATTGCGATGGGCGAAATGTTCGGGCTCGCGCTCGCCAAGCCGCCCGAGGCCATCACCCCTACGCAAGCCAAGGCCCTCGGGCTCCAAGAGGAGCTTGTGGCGGCCTACGCCGAGAACGTGGCCGGCGCCACCAAGCTGATGCGTGACGACGGCGCGAACGTTCGGAGGATTTTTAGCATCGCACCACTTCCCAAGTAATACCGCTCGTGATATCGTTCGTTTTCTTTTAACCGGAGTAATACCCAATGTCTGAAAAAATCAACTACTTGACGCCCGTTGGCCGCATGGTCACCGGAGACTTGTTCAAGCCCAACACCACCAACATGGATGGCTCGCCTCTCCTCGTCAAGAGCGGTCCGCAGAAAGGCCAGCCCGGACAACAGTTCGTGTGCGGTCTCGCGTTCCCCAAGACGGACCCCGCGTTTTATGAGTGGTACTGCAAGCACATCGACGCCCCCGCGCGCAAGGCGTGGCCGCAATGGTTCAATGGTCCCATCAACCAGAACGACGCGAACTACAAGCTCGGTCCCATCGGTCAGCCGCAGTGCACCCACCCGGCCATGAGTCTGAAAATCCGTGACGGTGACGGCATCGACGGCGTGGGCAAGCCCAACAACCTGAAAGAGGGCTACGCCGGTCACTGGGTTCTCGTGGCGTCCTCGTCGTTCGCGCCGGGCGTGTACTACGTCGGCCAGTACCCCCCGCAACACAAGGGTATCACCGACCCGAATCTGGTTCGCCGTGGTTGGTACTACCGCATGGGCGGCACCATCGAAAGCAACAACAACCCCCAGAAACCGGGCCTGTACGTCAACCTCAACATGGTCGACCTGTGCGCACAGGGTCAGGAAATCGTCAGCGGCCCGGACGCGGCCACCGTGTTCGGCGGTGCGCCGGTCAATCTGCCGGCCGGTGCTATCGCACTGCCCGCTGGTGGCTTCCCGCCCGCAGCATCGGGAGGTGCCCCCGGCGCCCCTTTGGCCCCCGTGGCGCCCGGAACGCCGATGGCTCCACAGGCACCGACCTCGCCGCCCGGTACGGCTGGTTCTGTACCGGCTGTGCCCGGCTCGGTCGCCCCGGTAGCCCCCGGTGCACCTGCAGCTCCGGGAGCACCGGTGTACGTGCAGCCTAACCCGGCCGCCATGGCTGTGCCGGGCGCCGCAATGCCGCCCATGCCCGCCGCACCCGTGGCTCCGGCTGCACCCATGGCCACGCCTTTTCCGCCGGCAGGGTGGCAAGCGCACCCGACCGCGCCGGGGTACTACTGGATGGGCACGGAGGTGCTCACGGAGGCCGACTTGCGCGCCCGGTTCCCGGCTGCGCCCGCCACCCCTGTGGCTCCGGCCGCACCCGTGGTGCCGGCGGCGCCTGTCGCCCCCGCTGGCCCGGTCATGACCGCCAAGGCGGCCGGGGCGTCGTACGAGTCGTTCATCGCGAACGGGTGGACGCCCGACACGATGCGCGCCCAAGGCTACTTGGTCTGACCATGGACAGCCGCGTGTTCTTTGCGGCCTTGGCCCTCGCGGGCCGAGTGTCCCGCCTCAACCCCAGCGCCGGCGAAATCGGCGCGGGCATGCTGGCCAGCCTCGTGGCGGAGGCTCGCACGATACAGGGTTACATCAACCCCAAGGACGGCGCGGCGCAAGTCGCATCGGCCGAGGAGGCTGCAGCCATCTACGCTGATGGTCTGTTGCTCCGCGAAATGGTGGCCCTCATGTTGCCGGCCGATCACGACAAATGGGAAACCGCGCAAGACATTTTGCAAGGACTCATCGACTCGAACGAACCCAAAGACGTTTCGGGATACATCGCGCAAATCCGCGCAACCATCGAGCAAACCAACCGAGTACATCCATCATGAGCCGTTCTCCCGAAGCCAAAGAGCGTGACCGACTGGCCGCCATCGCCCGCCGCGCGGCCAAGAAAGCCAAGGCCGCTGCCGAGGTGCAACCCATCTTCAAGCCGCGCACCGAACCCACCCCCGTGGCCAGCACCGACGCCCCAGTGGCCAAGGTTGCACCCGCAGCGGTGCCGAGCCTGAAAACCACCCGCGCCAAGACCCCTCCTAGCCCCGCCAAGCCGCGTGGCGGCGCGCGCAAGGGGGCAGGTGCCCCGACCGGCCCCACGGCCCGTATGCGCGTCATCACGTTCAAGGGAACGGACGCGCACCACGCGGCATTCATGGCCGCCGGCGGCGGCGCGTGGCTGCGCGGCGTGCTCGATGCCGGCGTGGCCGCCAAGCACATCAAGGTGCCGAAATGAACAGCCCGGAACTCGATGCACGGCAGGGAAAGCCGTTTAATCGCCACGCTGAGGCCATCCGCGATGCGCTGGAGCCGTGGGACTCAATGACGCGAGTGACGGCTGAGGAGCCTGCACGTGCGTGAGTGGCTGTGGCGCCGTGTGGCCGCGTTGGCCACGCGTCCGGGGGCCTTGGGGTGGCTGCAACGTCATTCCAAGGTCTACTCGCACATCGGGCCGGAGGACAACCGGTACATGCTGCGGTTCTGGCTGTTCAATCCCTACGGGCTGCAGTCGGAGACGCGGCGCACCACCGAACGGACAACGACTACGCCGGCTCGCTGGCGCTGGTTGCCTTCCATTCGGCTGCATTGCATTTTGCGGCCCGATCAAGACTGCCATTTGCACGACCATCCTTGGAACGCGCGAACCATCGTGCTGTGGGGTTCGTACGTTGAGGAAAGACCAAGCGAGCTGTTTGGCGAGCGCGGGGAAACCTACTCCATGCACTACACAGCGGACGGGTTCATGCGGCCCCGCGAGGTGTTCACGCGTAACACCGGATACACCGGGCGCTTGTTGTACGGCCAGTATCACCGCCTCGCCAGTATCCCGAGCGGCCATGTATGGACCCTCTTTTTCACGTGGCGCGAGCGTGGAGAATGGGGATTCGATGTCGACGGGACCAAGGTTCCGCACCGTGAGTATTTGAAGAAAAACGAAATTTGATATGCACCCCTCGCAACAGATTGCCGGCACGCGCTACCCGGCGGGACTCGGGTTCGCCACGGTGTTACCCGACTGCGATTTCGAGACGTACAGCGAAGCCGGCTATGTGTTCGAGGGAGGCCGATGGCACGGGCTGGCCAGCGGCCCCAAGGGCAAGGGGCTGTCCTGCGTGGGCATGGCCACGTACGCCATGCACCCCTCCACCGAGGTGTTGAGCTTCTCGTACGACCTCAAGGACGGCAGGGGCCGATTCCACTGGCGCCCGGGTCTGCCCCTGCCGCAACCGCTGTTCGACCACGTGGCGCGCGGCGGCTTGGTGGAGGCGTGGAACTCGGGCTTTGAATGGTGGATATGGAACACGGTCTGCACGAAGCGCTACGGCTGGCCGCCCGTGTCCTACCTGCAGATGCGCTGCGCCATGGCCAAGGCCGCCGCACACTGCATGCCGCGCGCGCTGGGCCTGTTCGGTGATGTGGCCGGGCTGCAGGTACAGAAAGACAAAGCGGGCCACGACCTCCTCAAGAAATTCTCCGTGCCGCAGAACCCGACCAAGGCGGACCAGCGGCTGCGGCATCGGCCCGAGGAACACCCCGAGCTTGCACAGCAGCTCTACAACTACAACGACACGGACATCGTGTCCGAGGCCGAGGCGTCAAGTCGTTGCCCGGACCTCACTGGCGAGGAGCTGGATTTCTGGCTGTTCGACCAGCTCAATAACCGGCGCGGTGTGGCAGTCGACCGTGCGGCGCTGGCCGACTGCGTGGCCATCGTGGAGCAATGCGTGGCCAAGTACAACGAGGAGTTGCGCACGCTGACAGGCGGTGTCGTGGAGCGTGCGAGTATGACCGACCGGCTCAAGGGCTGGTTGGCGGCGCACGGCGTGCTCATGGGCACCGGCAGGGGCTCCGGTGATGAGGAGGCGTTCACCAGCAAGCTCAAAGAGGTGCATGAGTGGATCAAGGTCCACCCGCACACGGCCGCGCAATACGCCCCCGCCATCCGGGCCATGGAGCTGCGCCAACTCATCGGGTCCAACTCGGTCAAGAAAGTGTTCGCGATGACCAACAGTCTCGCGCCCACCGGTCGGCTGCACGACCTCTCGAACTACCATGGCGCACGGACCGGCCGCCCGACCGGAGACGGCCCGCAGCCGCTCAATCTGCCCAAGACCGGACCCAAGGTCTACAAGTGCAAGACGTGCGCCCAATGCTTCGGACAGCACACGCCGGTATGCCCATGGTGCGGCCAGCTCATCGCGCCGGATACCGAACAGCCCGAATGGTGGGAGGCCGTAGACAACGCGCTGGCCGTGATTGCCACACGGGACTTGGCCACGGTGCAACGCTATTTCGGAGACGCGTTGTTGACGGTCTCCGGGTGCCTGCGCGGGCTGTTCGTGGCCGCCGACGGGTACGACCTCGTTTGCTCCGACTTCTCCTCCATCGAAGGCGTGGTGACCGCCGCGCTCGCGGGAGAGGACTGGCGCGTAGAAATGTTCGAGACCCACGGCAAAGCGTACGAGCTGTCCGTGTCGAAAATCACAGGCATACCGTTCGCCGAAATCATGGCCTCGGCCGGGTATGACGACGTGACACGGCCGCAATGGTGGCTCAAGAAAGACCGCAAAGGCAAGCATCACCCGATGCGCCAAACCATCGGCAAGGTGGCTGAACTTGCCTCGGGCTTTGGCGGCTGGATCGATGCGTGGAAACGGTTCGGCGCCGACGAGTTCATGGCGGACCACGAAATCAAGTCCGCCATCCTCAAGTGGCGTGACGCGAGCCCGGCTATCGTGGAGTTCTGGGGCGGACAACTGCGTGATCCGTTCCGCCAGAAAATCCCCGAGCTGTTCGGCCTCGAAGGGATGTTCGTCAAGGCGTGCTTAGAGCCGGGCGTGGGGCACCCCGTACGGCGCATGGACGGAACCCACTCGGGTGTTACCTACCGCAAAGAGGGGGACGTTATGTACTGCATCCTCCCCAGCGGCCGGGCCATCACCTACCACTCGCCACGCCTCATCCCCAACGAGGCCGGAGACTGGCGTGGGGCCTACTCGCTCACGTACGAAGGGTACGACTCGCAAAAGGGCCAATGGGTCACCATCCCGACGTACGCAGGCAAGCTATGCGAAAACGTGGTGCAGGCCGCCGCGCGCGACATCCAGCGGTTCGCCATCCTCAACTTGGAGCGAGCCGGTTACCACGTCGTGCTCCACGTGTACGACGAGGACGTGGCCGAGGTTCCGCAAGGCTGGGGCTCCGTGGAGGAGCTGGAGGCCATCATGTGCCGTTTGCCCGCGTGGGCCACGTACAAGGGCAGACCGTGGCCAATCAAGGCGGCTGGTGGTTGGCGCGGCCGACGGTATCGAAAAGCGTAATACCCGATTCAAACATACGGGTATTACTTGCACTGTCGGTAATACCTGTTCACAATCGAGCCATCGCAACACACCAACCACCGGAGCAAATCACCATGAACAACGACCGCCGCAAGCAAATCGAAGACCTCAAGAGCCGTGCCGACGACCTGCGCCAACAGCTCGAAACGCTCAAGGGTGACACGCAAAGCGTGTTGGACGAAGAAATGGAGTATTACGAAAACATGCCGGAGGCTATCCAAAACGGCGAAAAAGGCGAAAAAGCGCAGTCTGCCATTGCCGCGTTGGACGAAGTGACCAGCGCCCTCGATGACATCGACAGCGCCATGGATAGCATGGGTGACAGTTTCGATACTGCTGCTGAATGACCTTCGACCTCATCCAGACCGCGCGGCGCCAAGTGGCGGAGGCAACATTCGCCGCGCTTGGCCGCCCTCGGTCCTACCTGTTCAACCGTCCGGAGTAATACCATCATGAACCGAATTTTTATCATGCTCATGGCCGCGTGCATGCTGGCAGGCTGCTACAAGGACGCAGAGGAAACGCGACCTGCCGGGAACGGCTACGAAGTAGAGCGCCTTTTCACGCACGATGGGTGCACAGTGTACCGTTTCATGGACAGCAATTACCGCTATTTCGCTCGATGCGAGAACGCGACGGCGAGCACATCAACACGGAATAATTGCGGCAAATCCTGCACACGCGAAACCACCATTACAACGGGGCCGCAACAGTAATACTCAACTTACAGGCCCGCGAGTCGGGCTTGTGGGGTGCGCATTCCGCTCACCGTTCCTCAACCAATCGGAGTCTTTCACATGTTCAAGCGTTCCTTTGCGGCCCTCGTGGCCATCGTCCTCTCGTCGGTCGTGTTCGCTCACGACAGCTCGCAGAGTCTCACCCCGGCAACGGCGGCCATCAGCACCAGCCAGACCAGCGCTTTCGCGGGCACCGGTGGCGGCCTGTCGATTTCCGCAGCGGGCAACACCCAGTCGGCCAGCACGGGCGGCACGATGGCCGGCGCAGCGGTGGGCCTCGGTCCGCTCAAGGCGGCATCCGTGGGCATCAGCGGTAGCGCGGCAACCTCGGGCCTCTCGGCCGCCGGCAACGTCTCGGTGGGCAACGCGTCGGGCTCGGCGTTCGCATCCGGCGTGTCCACGGCGTCCATTGTCGGCGCGGGTGAAGCGCACACCGTGAGCGGCGGCCCGTTGGCCAACGTGACCGGCAATGCCGAAGCCATCACCGGCACGCAAGCCGCCACCGGGTCCAACGGTCTGGCAGTGAGCGGCGGTGCCGCCGTCGGCACGTTCGAGGCGAGCGCAGCGGCCAGCCAAATCAAGGTCGGCCCGTTCCAGACCGTCGACGTGACGAGCCACGCCATCAACACCGCGATGACCACGCCGGGCGTTTCCATCACCGTCGGCACGGGCACCGTCCAACTGCAGACCGAAGCCGCCGCCAACGCGTTCGGCCAAGCCAAGGTCGGCTCCATCGTCTCGCACTAATACCGCGAGCATCCACGGCGGGGGCTTCGGCCCTTGCCATCCTTTTCTCCCACTGGAGTGATACCCATGAAATCGTTTGTTCTCCTCGTGGCGCTGTGCGCCGCCCTCCCCGCGCTCGCGCAGTCCAACGCCAGCACCTCCGCCGCCTCGCGCGCCGAAACTGCCGTGCAGGGCAATGGCGTGGTGAGCATCACCAACCAAGCTGCGCCCGCCGTCACGTCCGCGAAGTTCGAGACGAACCAAGCCGCCTCCGGCCCTTCCGTGTTCGTGAACCCGCCCGCCGCCGACACGTGCGACCGCGCAGGCGTGGGTATCTCGGGTGGCTGGGTCACCGGCAACGCAGGCGTAAACATCCCGCGTGGCCAGTCCGACAAATGCGACATGCGCGCCGACTCCATCAATCTCAAGGTGGTAGGCGCCCCGTCCGAGGTCATCAAGGCCCGACACTGCATGGACGCCCAGATGGCCGAGGCATACGCGCGTGCCGGCCAACCCTGCGTGGACGCCCGAGAGAGCAAGCGCGCCGAGGCCATCTTGAACGGCGCTCCGGTGGCCGTGCGTCCCCAACCGTGGCAAGCCGGCGGGTAATACCCCTGCGCTTGATTCGGGTATTACCGGGCGTTAGAATTGGGCCATCAACAACCCACCCGGTAATACATCATGACCTCCGCAGCCCTCGCCATCTACGAATCGAAGATTGAAGTTCAACAGTCCATCAACCAGCACTGTGACAATTTCCTTGCCCTTTTCAATGATGGCCATTGGTCCCTCCAACATGGCCATGACGTGCTGTCGAACAAACTCGGCATCGACAATTTGAGCCTTACGGAAATCGCAGGTTTGGCGAAAGCCCTGCAGATTTGCCAAGCGGGCCTCTAAAATCTCGCATCCCCAACCGGAGAACACCATGCAAACCGCTATCCGCGTTATCGCAGCCTTGCTCCTTGTCCTCGTGGCCATGATCGTTTGGGCCATCTTCCACCATGGCGGTATCACCAAGGCCGCCGCGTACGGCCGCGCAGCGGCGAACGTCCAACACGTAAGCGCGCAACCCGTCATCACCGACGAGGAGCGCGAGCGTCAAGCCAAGCTCCGGGCCGCTCGCCACGCTCGCATGGCCGCTGAAAACGACGTGATGGTGTGGAACGGGCTTGCGCAGGACGAGTGCATGGCCGCCATCGCTCGCGCAACCAAGGTGCCGGGCTCCGTGCAAGCCACCCCCGAATCGTGGCCTGTGGCCCGCGAGGGCAAGCACTGGGTGGTACTGGCCAGCTACACCGCCAAGAACTCCTTGGGCGTCACGCTGCGCGGCCGTGCTGCATGCCGGCTCACGCAGGCCGGCGCCGGGTTCGAGCTGGCCAGCCTCAAGGTGTCGTGATGGGACGGAACTGGATACCCAAGTACCGGGTTGTGTGCTCGGCTTGCGGATGGTCCGGAGTTCGGGGCGCGCTTGCCAAAGCCTGCCCCAAATGCGGCCACTACCGGCCCAAACTCGCGGTTACGGCGTGAGCGGAGCAATGCAGCCGGAGAGCGCCGCGCGTAGCTTGCTCTCGTACGCCTCACGCAGCTCGATTTCCGCTTGAGCATGGATCGTGAACACGTAGATGTCGACGCCGGGCGCGAGCCGGTCCGTTGGCCACGCGGGCCGGTCAGGCTCGGTGGCCTTGCATGCCACGGGCACCGGCACGTCCACCCGGTAGCCGCCCGTCCATCCCGCGCATCCCGAGAGGCACAGCGCCGCGAGGACGCATGCAGACCTCACTTCGCGCCCCGCGTGGCCAACCAGTCGTCGACCTGTGCTTGGGCGCTGGCGCAGGCGTTGCCGGGCACGGAGGGAGCCTTGGCCATCAGTCCTTGGGCTCGGCCCTCGGCGGCTCTCTGCGCCGCGCTGGCGGCCCGCATGGCCGTCTCCGCGAGGGTTGCGCGGTGCTCGGCCGCAGCTCGGAGGGACTCCACCCCTTCGGAGCACGCTGTGGCCAGCCCGGCGGAGTTTTTGGCCTCCACCGTGGCCTTGGCTGCGTCATCCCGCGCCCCGAGGTACGCATGTCCCATCAGCGCGTTTGCCCCCAGCGAGACAGCCAGAGCGACCGCCAAGGCCGTGAAAACGCTCGAGGTGAGGGGCAGGGTCATGGGTAGCCCAAAAACGCGCGTGCGGCCTTGTGGTTCGCTGGCCACGTGTCGGGCTTGGGCTTGCCCGGCCGCCACGTTGAGAGGTAGAGGGACCACGCGCCGGCCGAGTCGGTCACGCGGGGCAGCGCGCCGGGGGTCGTCCAGTAGAGGAGGCGAGCCCAGATGGCGGCCAGCACATCGTCGTTTTCGATGGCCAACCACACGGAACGTGGGTCCGGGGCAACGCCCCGCAGCAAGCACGCGTTGAGTGCGTAGGGACGGCTGGCCGGGTGGTTCAACACCCCCTTTACTCCGCCGCCCTCCTCCATCTGCCAGAACGATCGTGCGGGGCCTTTCTTGCTCGGGTCGTTGAGGACTTGCCAGCGGTGCTCGAACCGAGACTCTTGCGACCCCGTGGCCAGCAGAATCACCTTGGCTTCGGGCGAGGTCATCTTGGACGGAAGCCACGCCAAGGCCGGCTCGATGCCGGTGGCCATGATTTCGTTGAGGGTCATTCTGATGGCTCCAACGGCATGCGGCCGGATTTGTCTTTGGGGATGGTCGGATGCTCCGGCCGCATGTGCTTGGCCACGACGGCCACGACGTACAGCGCGAGGAACCCGGAGAGGAGTAGGCCGCCGTCGGAGACGAAAGCACCTCGGAACGAACGCCACGCGGCGGCAAAGGCTCCGATGGCCACGCCTCCGAGGCCGAGGCGCTCCATGGTGGTGTCCCGGATGCGCTTGGAGAACACGGCGGCTGTGGCGCCGAAGGCCACCACCAGCCAAAAGAGGGACGCGAGCGTGTTGAGTAGAGTGATTTCGTGCACGGTGTTCATTTGGTTTCCCCTTGGCCGGAGCTGCCGTTGGCGGGAGGTTGGCCAACTCTACGCCCAAACCAGCCAAGAACTATTTTCCAAATGTCAGCGACAGGCGTAGTCTGAACCCACTCCCACGCGCGGGACATTACGGCCATTCCGAACAGCCCGACGAGGAACCCGGTGAGGCCGATGGGCAGGCCGACACGCTCGGCCAACCACGGGCCAAGGTAATACGAAACGACCGCTCCAGCGGCGGCCGTCGAAAGGCGTTCTGGCCACGAGCCCTGCAGGAACCGCATGGAGACCAGCGCCCCAGCCACACCGGCCAGCTTGGCGGCCCACACGTCGAGCGTGGGGAATTCGGAGGGGCTGGAGGGCATCATGGTGGTGGCTCAGTCAGTTGGGGGCTACCGGCCATTCTACCGAGGCGGGGAATCCGGGCTGTTGTTCGATCCGGGATAGCGCCAGTCGGTACTGTTTCCACGCCTTGAGTGCGGCCACCTCTGCCGGCGTGGCCTCGTCCATTTCTACCGCATCCGCTAGCGGATCGATCATGGATGTGGCGTACGCTTTGAGCGCGTCCCGCGTGGCCAGTGCCTGCGCGGCGGTCACCGGAGGAACGGGCGGCGGTTGCAGCTCGGGCGGGTTCGGTTCGGCAATCGGGTCATACTCTCGCAACGTGGCCACGAATTCGGGGGTGAAGCGTTCCTCGATGGGCACTTCATCATCGGCCGCATGGAGGAGCGTCCCGGAATACGCGGGCTCGATGACCACGCCGTCGGGGTTTGTGACCTCCGCGCGAGGCGGGTCCGCCGGGTCAAACACGTCCACACCGTAGGTAGCGGGGGCGATTATCTCCCCGTTGGTTGCAATGTAAGTTTTCATGACTTAACCTCCGAATTCTTGGATGATGACCACGCCGTCGGTTGCCGCTCCACCCGTGACACTGGGCGACGACTGGCTTAGAAAAGTACCACCCCCGCCAGTCCCGTAATTCCCGCTCGCGGGACTGGCTGGCGCGTTCAGTGAAGTACCTGCGCCCCCGACACCAAACGGCGTGAACCCGCCCGTCCCACCAAGAAAACCGCTAACAGAGCCATTGGTGACACAAAGCGAGCTGTTGTTGCAACCGCCCTTGATACTGATGAGATTTGCGCCGCTAGGGGCAGCTGTAAGGCTGTTGTTTCCGATGATGATTTGACCGGAGGGGATCCCGTTCTGAGACAAACTCCCCAGTCCTCCGGGTGCCGATAACAAAGCTCCGATAGAAGATGTGCCACCGACGCCACCGGCTGCGCCAAGATTTTGAGTTCCTGCGGCGCCAACGGTAATAGGTTGGCTTGCGCCCACGCTGGCCGCCGAATAGCGGCCCTTCCCATAGGCACCAGCACCACCCGCAGAGCCCCCGCTGATATTCCCCGTGGTCGTTGTCAAGGAGCCGCCGCCGGGGTTGCCGCCGCCTTGAGCTTCGGCGATGATGAATTTCATCCCGGCGCTTGGCGTGTAGGTGCCCGCCCCCGTAGGTGTTGGCGCCGCGCCGTCAATGATGACGTTTTGCACCCCTCCGATGCGCAGGAAAACCAACGTTCGAAGGAGCCGGCCGGAGTCCTCGAACCAATCCGCCGTCACGGTGGGCAAGCTGGTGTTGGCGGCCTTTTGACTCACGTAAATCTTGCCGTCGGTGTACATGACCCGCGCGCCTTTGGCGTACGGAAAAGCCACTCCGCCGTTGTCGGCGTTCGCAATCCACGCGGAGACGCCAAGCTCTTGAACGTACCGTACGGCATCGGTGATGTCGTTCAAGACTTGGTTCATCTTGTCCCGCTCGATATCTTTGGCGAGCGGGTTGGTCTTGGGCAATTGGTAATACGGCCCATAGCCTTGGTCGTACGAAACGTCCCCGGCAGGTACTACCGCATCCGGCACTGCCGTTTTGTCGCCAGAGCGGGCGAATGGAAACCGAAAATACTTAGGCATGGCTGAAATTCCCGTTATTGAAATTGACCCGATAGCGGCCGAACCCCCATCCGTCGGCCTCTCCGACAATGGCGTAATCGACACCAACCCCCTCGGGTCGAGGGAGGAGGTCGAACGATTGCAACACCAATTCTAGGGCTGCGTCCGGCACGAACCCGAAAATGTACCGAGCTTTCATACCTCCCGCGTCAGAAACATAAACGGAGCCTTGGTCAGAAAACAACCGCGCCATGAACGCATTGATTTCTGGTACAGCACCGCGCGTCACGAGCTGGAAATACCGCAGGCGCAGGACGAGACGCTTTTGCTCGGTCGTAAGACCGAAGCTCCCCGAGGTCGTGGCGAAGTTGCCGTTATTGAAATTCACTCGGGTGTTACCCGACCCAAATCCCCAAATTGGTTTATTCGGCGGGTCTGGGTCGGGGGTGACCACGAGGGGGATGGCCAGAATGATGGCCCACACGGACAGCCCAAAATCGTTGGCCGTTTGCAGGTCGAACACATCCCGCACCCAGTCTGTCCAAAACTGGGTGTGCGTTCGGATGTACCACGCCTCTTTGGACTCGATGAGCCCTTGCAGACTTTCCGCCTCGTTGTACTGCCACAAGAGGTTCCGGAGGAGGTCGACGGAGAAATCGAGTTCTTGAATTTTCACAGTATCACCACGTCGATGTTGTTCACGTTGAGCGTGGCGAGCTGTTGAATCGTGATAGGTATCTCAGCCACGGCGAGAACGCCGGCCGCCAAGGCAATCTCCATTTTCTGCACGTAGATGCCGGGCGCCTGCGAATTGACGGCGCCCGAGAACTCGAAAGGCGAGACCGACTGCCCCACGATGAGGCCGGTCTCGCCGTCGATTTCGCCGGCCGCATAGGCCATGAGGGCAGCACGCACAGCCCCGGCTGGGTCGGCAATGGCCGCGCCCTGCACACGGATGGTTGCGCGCGCTTTGATAGGCACGAGCGTGGGCCGGTCGAACTGCACGGCATAAACCTGCCCGCTCGCGGGCTCGGTAACGTTCACGACTGTGGCACCGTTGTAATTGCACCCGAGGCTTTTCACAGACAAGATGGCGGTGGCCACGTCTAGGTCCGAACCGCCATCCACAACCGCGTACATGGAGTGCGCCGCGAGTAACACGCCGTCGATGACCGTGGGCACGTCGGCCACATTCTCTCGGTAAGACAGAGACCGGACACCCGGAGTGTCGTACAGCGCGGACACGGCGGCTTCCGGTAGCGCCACGCCCTGCAAAGCCAACGTGAGCTTGCGCCGGGTTCGGCTGGCCACGTCGGATTCTTGCAGCTTGCCAAGCTCGGCCGCCGTGGGGTTGGTCACGGTCTCCCACCCGAGCACGCCAGACACCACCGTGTTGATGGCACCGAGGGGCGCCGGCACCGGGCCGAAGTCGAGCGCGCGCATGTCTACCGAAGCGGTGCCCGTGGCGTCCAATGTCACGTCGGACAGAGTTTCCCAAAAGGTATTGGACGCCGTGCGCGCTTGCGAGCCTGCGGGGATCAGCGTGGTGGGCGTTCCCGCGAGTGTTACCGCCCGTGCCACGGACTGCGTGGCCGCGATACGCTGGCCGCCGGTCAACGCCCAAATGGCATCCAAGAACACTCCGCCTGCAATGTTCGGATTGATTTGGTTGGCCAAGGCCGCGTTGTTGCGAAGCATGTTGTCGCGCGCGGTCGTCTCCGTTGCGATGAGTCGACCTTGGGGCGTGGCCGGGTCCGTGATGAGTTCTTGGCCCAGCGCGTCTCGGAATTCAGCCTCCACCGTGGCCAGCGTGTCGGCCGTGTCGGGGAGTATTACCCCCGTATCATCGAGGTATTGGTAATCAGCCATTGAGGGGCACCGTCCCGAAAGTTGTTTTGATGGTTGCGGAATACACCACGCGGTCACCAACCAGCGCAGTAGATAATCTGGGAACGTCTAATACGTTGGTGACCTTCATAAGTTCGCGCCGCAAAGCCGCCTCGAATTGCGCCACACTCGGGTGGCCATTCCAAATCACCGCAAAATTAGGAATTCCCCGGTCGACATGGTATTGCATTTCGCCAAGCTGCGTTTGGGCGGCCTGCTGTGCAGATTGAAGAACAGCCTCAAGGTCTCGCGCCTGCGCGAGGCTCCCCGACTTGTCTACGAACAAATCGTTTTTGTCGTTTACTGCAAGCGTAAGACTCAATTGACACCCCCAGAATTCCCGCCGCCGGGCGTGACGTTATTGTGATTGTGGCCGAGGAACGGCCGCCCTTGGATGTTTACTACCGGGGCATTCAAACTGATGGAGGCAGTTGCAGTCAACGTGATATTGGGTGTACCCGCGCCTCCGTTTGAACTCACACTGCCATTCAAATTGATTTGCGGCGCTTGAACTGTCACAGCAATAGGCGCGATCATCGTTATTTCGCCAGTCTTGAATTCGGCGCTTGTGTCGTCCCCGGTGACTTTTACTCGGTCAGGCCAAATGGCCACGCGGTATTTCCCGTCGAGGGTTTGGAATACCGCGTTTTCTTCATCTTCCGGATTCAATTCAACATCCCGCATTGCGTCCGGGAAAAACATCGCGTCCTCGAACGTATGCATGCGCAGCGTGTTGGGTGGGCCGCCGCTTCCCGACTGCAGGAACATCGAGATATCCCTGTCACACGCCTTGAGCCAACCGAAGTCGCCGGGCTTGAGGTTGAACGAAATCAGCATGCCCCCGCCGCCGAACCGGAACACCGGCACGTCCGATACCTGCGCGCGGGCTACCTGCGCGCCGGCAGTCGTCAGCAGAGCCACCATGGGGGCCAGCGTGGCCACGTTGGCGTCTCGGTCAAAGCTGACCACGCGGGCGGGCAAACAGTCGTCTACGCCCTGCAGGAACTTGCGCAAGATGGTTTTGGCCATGCCCAACAACGAGTCGTCGTTGGCGGGGTCGACCGAGGGCGGGGCGTTGGGGGTTTCGCTCATCTGGATTTCTGGTTGGAGAGCTTGATTTTGCCCGCTTTCCCGGCCAGTGCGGGGGACGTTTGCCGTGTAGCCTCGGCCAAGAGATAAAAAGGCGTGTCCCGATTCGCCACCTCATACCCCAATTTGTAAACGACGTACAAGCCATTGGCCGCCGGGTTCATGATGGACGTTATTTCAAGCCCATACCCAAGGTCCGTTTGATTGTCGAATAGCATTTTGACCTTAATGCCTTGCTCGGTGAATTCAGGAATTCCGATCATGCCGGTATCAATGTTCAAAACTCGCGTACGCCCCTTCAACGGGACGTTGATATCCTTCACCACCAAGGTGCCGTTGTTGATATATGCGCTCACGGCCCCGGTAGTACCGAGACGGTCAACCTGTTTAAGCGCCGCGCCGGAATGGCTGTAATTTGAAATCTGTTTTTCGGTGGCTTGGAAATCGAGTTTCAATCCGAGGTCGGCCGCCACATTTTTGGCAATGTTTGAAAGGGGGGTTTTTCCTTTCGCGCTGCGGCCAACGATATTGCCTTTTTGAAAATCGGCCGTTTTGGCTTTTATGCAAACGATAATATCCGGTGGCTGTGATCCCACCGCGCTGGTTATATCCCCCTCGTACAAGGTAGATACTCCCGTGGATTTGCGCCCAGCCTGCACGATCAATTTCTTGGGGGTGCGGTTATCGTTTATTGGGCTGGTCTCGGTCAGCAAATAATCTCGCGTGGCTTTATCCACGTTAGTTATTTTGACCTCGCATTCGTTTTGATTGGCATTGGCGTATTTGGTCCCCGAGGCGGTAATGTTCAACCCCTCGTAAAACTTCATGCGTCCGCTTACCTCCACGCCTACACGGACAATTCGGGGGTCGAGTTCATCAGCCATGGTCAAACGAGCCCGGCGGCGGCCATCTCGGCCACGGTCACGTATACAAGGAATTGGGTACTACCGAATTGATCGAAGTACGGCACCTCCTCATCCTGCGTGGCCAACATGAAATTGCCGAACCCGAACCATTGCTTACGGTACGGCAGCACAAGGCTATCCGCAACGATGCGGGTATTACTCGCGATCAACTCGCCGTCCCGCTCGATGGAAGCCACCATGACCCCGTTGGCCTCTTTGACAGTGATGACGTAACGGGAGCCCTCCAACGGAATGGAAAGCTCTTGGTTCGCTACGGGTTGCAACGCAATGTCGATCATTTCAGTAGCCCCAGCTTGGACAGGAACGAGCTTTTCTTGGGCTCGGGGGTTTCGGTGGGGCGCTGTTCGCCACGCTTCACGGTGCTGGTGTTTTTCTTGGCCGCCATCTTGGGCGGGATGGCCATGTCCTTGAACTCGGCGGTAACGAACTTGGCCTCGCGCAGGGTGATGATTAGGGTAACACCGTCTTGCATGTCCCCCGTTTCCTCGTGGGGCATCGTGGCGATGAGCATCGAGGGGTACGAGTCGGTGCGCGTCTGCACCGTGAGCAAATCCCCTCGCAGGTAAATATCCTTTACCTGCCGGTACACTTCTCGGTAATCCTCCGAAGCCACCACCGTGGACAGCTCGATATCCGTGGGCAAGATGATGCGGTGGTCCGTGACAAGGGCGCCCGTTTCCAACGGGTGCTCCATGGGCTTGGACTCCTCTTTGACCGTGGCTTTGATGGGCCGGACATCCGGGAATACCTGATTCAAGTCTGCATCGAGAACCGCGAGCACATCCACGGCGGCCGAAGCCTGTTGAGTGTTGTTCGTTGCCATTACGCGGCCACTCCATCATCAAAGTTACTCGCGGCTTGCCGCATTTGCGCTGTCATGGTGTCACCCAGCGTCTTGGAGATACCCGCCGCGTCCGTGGCTTGAGTTTGCACCTTCACCTCTCCGATGGTTACCGAGGTGTTCTTGTTGGATGTACGCGCCCCTGTGGCTGCGGCCGACTGCGTTCCAATGGGGGAGGCACTGATGACGCCGAGCTGCGTTTGGCCCTCGGTGAGACCGGTTGGAGCCCCGACAGCGGGCGTTCCCTTGATGCCCAACATTGCCTTGGCCTTGGCGAGCGTGTCGGTGATGGCGCCCCCCACCATCTTGGCCACGCCTACGATGCCGCCGAAGCTGTCGATGAAGTCGGCCACCCCCTTCACCATGTCGCTCATGGTATTACCGAAAATGCGGCCGAGCGCCATCACCGCGTCCACGATGAGCTTGAGGATGGGGTGCCCGGCCAAGAACTCCTCGAACAGGGACGACACGGCGTCAGCTGATTGCCGAGCACCCGTAACTACCGTGTTCCAGAAATCGACGAGAGCGGCCCACAGGTTTTGGACCGCACCCACCCCGAGCTTGCCGAGCGCCACCACAATCTCGGTAACACTCACGAATGTGTCATACAGCCAGCCGAGCACGGCTCCGATGTCGCGCAGCACCTCCGCAATTCGCGGGTACTTGTTGAGGAACTGGCCGATGAGGGAGTCGTTCCCCTCGATGAAATTTGTTATCTCGTCGTACAGGATGGCGAACGCGGCCACGAGGGCGGCAATCACCACGGCGGCCAGCACAAAGGGCCACGTGGCGGCCAGCATGGCAACGCCCGCGCGTACGAGTGATGGCAAGAGTATTACCGTCACCGCCGTGGCGATGGCAACAAAGGCCCCCTCCACCAAAGACTTGTTGTCGATGATGAACCGGAACAGGAAATTCACCGCCTTCGTGGCCAGCTCCACCGCGCGAGTGAACCACGGCAGGATGGCCAGCTTGATTTTTTCGCCCAGCTTACCGAACCACATCCCCACCGAGTTGAGTTCAACGCCGAGGGCCTTTTGAGCCTTGGTGTATTCTTTGGACCGCTTCACGGCTTGGTCGAGGTCGAACCCGGTGGAGCGGTCGATATCGTTCATGCGCTTTTGCAGCGCGCCAATGTCGGCGTTGAACAGCTTGAGCAACGCCGGGTCCAAGCCCAGGCGCTCCATGATGCGCAGTTGCTTGCCTCGGTCGAAGTCTTTGAACTTCGTGGCCAGCTCGCCCATCACCTCGGCCGTGGGGCGCACCTTGCCGTGCACATCCACCACCTCCACGCCAAGCTCCTCGAAAATCTTTTTGGCCCGACCAAGGCCGAGGGCGGTATCTTGGATGGCTCCGTCCAGCGCCTTGAGGCCGCCAATGGTGGTTTCCTCTCCCACCCCCAGCAGCTCGCCCGCGTCTCGGAACTCGTCGACCGCATCCGCCGTGGAGCGGAATTGCTCGGCGAGCTTTTCCAGCTTGGTGTACTCCTCGGCAGTTTTGGTAATACTCTTGGCCAGTGCGGCGAACCCCACCCCGACCCCCAGCACGGCCGCGCCGCGCTTCGCCACGTCCAAGAATTTCTTGCCTAGCTCCGTGCTCGCAACGTCGGCCGCCTTCACTTTTTCAATGAGGGATTCCGCGCCTTTCTCGGATTCCTTCAAACCCTTGTCGAGGTCTTTGGCATCCGATTTGAACAACAGATAGAACGTGTCGAGAATTGCCACGGGGTATTACCTTTTGTTGGCCGCTTCGTGCGCGAGCCACTCGTTAAAACGTGTGACCGCGCACACCTCGAAAATGTCTAACGCCTCCTCAAGCGTGTAGACCGTTTTCAGCTCTTGGAGGGTGGCTTTTCCGCTTTCGATGATTGCTCCAATAAGGGGATCAACGTTTCGGAAATCCACGCTAGGCCCTTGTGGGCGATACCTTGAAAGAAACTCAAGGCCCGCCCGTCCCCGAAAAAAGAGCAATTCAGCTCCATCATGGAAAGCTCGATTCGCGCGAGCGTCTCCCAGTCGGGCACGTGGTTGTCCACGAGCGCCCGCGTGGTCAACTCTTGCACCGTGCCGTCAGGACGATAGACGCCCACGTAGGCCATGAGCTTCAACATCGTTTCCTCGGACACGTTGTAGTCCCCGAGCTTGGGCATCGCCGCGATAGGGTACTTGGCGATGATTTCCCGGCCGGCCACCGCCGGGAACTTGGAGAGCACGTAGGTGCGCTCCTCCCCGGCTTGGGTCTTGATTTTCGTGTCGACAGGTTGGAGGAGCGCCATGGTATTACCCTGCGCTTACCATGTTCTCGAACGAGAATTGGTAGGTGTTCGTCTTGAGACGGCCGGCGCTGGCCACGCCTCGGGCCGGCATGCCGTCGGTGATGGCGCCGTCCGTCAGAGAGACCGTGGAGCCGTCCGGGTAGATGATCGTGGCGGTGATCACGTCACGCGAGCCCGACTTGCCCCGGCCCACACGGTTGGCCTCGAACAGCACGGCCAGATTCCGGTCGTCGTCCGAGCCGGGGATTACCCCGGTCGTCATGGGGATGGGGTTCGCTTTCGACCACACGATGAGGTCACCGTTCACGCCCATGGCCTTGTCCTTGATTTGCAGGGACGCCATGTCGAGCGGGTCGGTGTCATCCGCGAATTGCGTCAACGTGATGCCGGCGGGGAACGTGACCGAGGCCACGAGCTGGATGCGAAGGCCGTAGCCGCTGATGTCATTTGCCATTTGGTATTACTCCGGTTGGGGTTGCGGTGGTGGGCCTTAGATGAGGACGTGTGAGCCTTCGACCTTGCGGATTGCGTCGTCCTTGGAGTAGATGAGCGTGTAGACCGCTTTCCACTCCGTGCGGCCGTCCGTGGTCACGTACGACTGCACGTTGCAGTCCAGCCAGTAGCCGATGTTCTGCACCTGATACCACGCCAAGTCATCCCCGGTGAGCTGTGCGATGTAGAGCTTTTGAACGGTCGTGAACGGCTTGCCGATGCTGATGGTTCCATTGAAGACCGCTTGGCCAATCACCGACATGATGATGGCGATGAGCTGCGCGCGGCCGGTGACGTTGGCGCTCACGCGCGAGAGCGCGAGCAACAGGGACATGATGGTGGCGCCCACCAAGTCCTTGAACCACATTTCATTGGCGTATACGTTCATGTCCACCGGATCGACCGGGAGCCCGAGGAGGACGCCACGTTGGAAGAAATCGATGGGCTGGCCGGCCGTTTGGGTACGACCGTAGTAGTTGATGCGCGCCGCGTCCGCGAGGTCCGCATTCGTGTTGTCTTGCACGGTCGGGGTGAGCGTGAAGATTTGGTACATGTAGTTCTGCACCGAGTTGCGCTTGTTGTAATCCGTGGCGGCCAGCAGCGCCATGGGGGCCAGCTCGGGGAACTCTTGCGCGGCCGGCACGGCATTGACCGGGGACAGCACGAGGCCACCGCCGGAGATACCCGCCCACATGGCGTAATACCCTTGGCCGGTCGGGATGTCAGGCACCGGAACCAGCGCCATGAACTTGACGTTCAACGCATCGTTGGCTCGCAGGATCGCGTCCCAGTCGGTTTGCACGAGGCGCGGGGTGAACGTGAACGACCCAAAGTTGTCATTGGCTTGGTTCGACGTGGTGAACGCGTCGAGCGCCGACTGAGCGATAGCACCGGGCGCGAAGATGGCCGAGGGGAGGAGCCAGCCCATCGACGCGGCAATGGAGCCGGCGGTGGCCGGGTTCACGCTGACAGGTCCGGCAACAGCGGAACCACCCACCACCTCGAACGCGTTGGTTTGCGCGTTGAACGTGACGGTTGCACCCGTCCATTGGATGCCGCCAGCCACCACGGCGCGGATGGCGGTTTGGAGGATGCTAGCCACGCCTGCCATGTCGACGGCCGCCGAGAAATTCAGAGCCGTGATATTCGATTGGTAGCCCCCTAGCGTGAGGTCGAGCGCGCCGGCCACGATGGCCTTGAGCTGCGCGAGGGTGCCGTGGGCGCTGGTGCCGTAAATGCGCGGCGCGCGGGCTACGTCGGCCCACGCGGCGAACGAGATTTTGTTGGCGCGCGTGATGTTCTTGGAAATGAACCCGAAGTAGAACACGGCCATTCGGTACTCGATGGAGGTAGTACCGAAATACGACCCCACATCGTCGGCGCTCGTGAACTCGATGAACGAAGCCGGAGGCAAGCGCAGGTTGTTGGTGAAGATGCGGCCGATGAGGTCTCGCAGCCGGACGCCAGCGCCAGCGCCAACCCCCGACACGATGTCCACGTAGCGCTTGAATGAAATGGTCATGATGAGGGCTCCTATACCCGTGCAAAGTTGAATTCCACCGTCTCCACCACGGGTACACCGTTGATGGTTTCTCGCTTGTGCGTCAAGACGAAATCAAAAGAGGGCTCGGCCTCATTCCGCTCCGCGTCGTCGACGAAATACGGATTGCGAATCTCGCTCACCCGTAACACCCCAACGTTTTGCGCCCGCAGCCGGGCCAACATCGCGTCGGACTGGATAATATCAGCCCCCACATTGAGTATGTCACTCGTGGTGAGGGAATTGGGCTGCGCCGGGTCTTGCGGCACCAGCGCCATGGCTTGGAAAGTGGTCTCGTACCACTGGGACTCGAGGTGGTCGAACGTCCACGGGTCGGTGGTCTTGTTCAACGTGTCCTTGCGCTGCAGGAAACCCACGCGTTTGTCCCCGACCTTGAACAGGTAAAGCACCGGGTCCACCTTGGCCCCCTGCTGGCGGCTTTGGAATTTCTGTTTGACGAGCACCGGATACGGCACCCGCGTGGCCAGCTCGGCGGAGAATCCCGCAACCAACAGGGTCAACAACTGGTTGTCGGTCATGGCTGCACCTGCCCGGCCGCGAGCGCGGGAATCTCCACGGCAAGGATTTCATTCCAGCCGTCTTGCCCGGTCCAATCGGTCCGAGCCTGCGCGTGGTAATACTTGCCCGCATAGACAAACACGTCTCCGGCGCCGTCCCGCTCCACGGTCTTGAGGGCCGCCGACGTGAACAGGGACACGTACGTGCTGTTCCACTCCAAGCCCAACTCATGCTTGGTTCTCGAACTGACAGGCTGTACCGAGCCGAGCGCAGGCACGCCGGCCGCGTACATGGGCAGGTCCGCGCCGTTGGGCTGGCCCACGTTCTCG
>Ga0207702_10000442_pt1 | contig 47074 bp, 33 predicted proteins | sample KBSCornC62_FD_184302 | JGI IMG/M metagenome (GOLD analysis project Ga0207702, IMG submission 184302) | Corn rhizosphere microbial communities from Kellogg Biological Station, Michigan, USA - KBS Corn C6-2 (SPAdes) (version 2) | ecosystem: Host-associated > Plants > Roots > Rhizosphere > Soil ... | reverse complement strand
CAGTTCGTCGCGGCGATATTGTTCACGGGTGATTTCGGTCCAACACATGTTGTGTGCTCCCTCGAGTCTTCGCAAACACGAAGGAATCACAACGGGCTGGAATCACTCAACTTTCTTTTTCGGTCAGGCTCTCAGGATGAGGTTTTCTTTTTGGCTCGCTTCGTGATTGCCTTCCTGACGGCTTTCTTCGCAGCCTTCTTTGGCGAGGCTTGCCTGGTAGCGGCTTTCTTGGAGGTGGACCTCTTTGGTCGCTTCGGCCGCTTGCACAAGGCCGCACGCTGGGCCGCCGCCAGCGAGGCTCTCGCCCACTCCGTCAAATCCTCGGGATCGTCGTACAACCGCTCCGGCAACTGCCAGTACGAGTTGACGGTCATCGTCTTGGCGCGGGTCTGATACTGGAACGGCTTTGAACCCTCGGTCTCGAACCGCGGAATGGTCTGTTCGTCAGCGCGCAGGTAAAGCCCGCCGCGCAGCGCCAGCGCGAAATTGGTACCGTCGGCGGAAATGCCAAAACCGGAGAACATCCGGCGGATCGTGACGGGGCCGAAATCCGAAAACAGGTCGATCAGGAAGTCCCGGTCCATGGCGCGGCCCAAATCTTCAAAGCGTCATCCTGAGGTGCGCGCTCTTTCTTGCGCGCCTCGAAGGATGGATGCGTGCTTGTGGCCATCCTTCGAGGCTCGCCTAAGTGGGCTCGCACCTCAGGATGACGCCGAGTAGCAGAAAAAGCTAGCCGTCGATTTTGGCCGGCGTCAGCTGCACCGACTCGCCGCAGCCGCAGGCGCTGATCTGGTTCGGGTTGTTGAAAATGAACTGGGCCTGCATCTTGTCGGCCTTGTAGTCCATCTCGGTGCCGAGCAAAAACAGCACCGCCTTGGGATCGACCAGGATCTTGACGCCCTTATCCTCGACCACCTCGTCGGTGGGACGCACGTCGTGGGCGTATTCGACCGTATAGGATTGACCGGCGCAGCCGCCGTTCTTGATCCCGACCCTGAGGCCCACGATCTCGGAATCGGCGCGTCCGGTAAGCTCCGTGATCCGCTGCGCGGCAGCCTCGGTCAGCTTCATGACCTGCGGACGGGGCCGCGGTTTTGCCTTTGCGACGGGGCCGGTGGTGTCCATTGCCTTGGATCTCCTTGCGTCGCTGCGCGACGAAGTATTATGGGACTAAAATAACAACGAAATTCCTGCTGTGAAGGCCTGATATCGCCAATTCGGCCAGAACTCCGGTAAACGCGTCTTAACCTAGTAGATTGTCCAGACCCCCGGCGTGAGCAATTCGAGCAGATGCCGGTCGGGATCACGAAAATAGATGCTTTTGCCGCCCCGCGGCCAATCGGTCCTGCCCTCGATCGCGACATCGTGCTCGCCAAGCCGCCTCTCCCAGGCCGGCAGCTCGTCGGCCGTGATCGCAAACGCGGCGTGCAGCGGACCGCTGCCGTCATGCGGCGGAATGGTGCCGCCGGGCAGATGCACCGGCTCCAGCGTGGAGCCGCGGCGAAACAGCAGCAGCACGTTGCGTCCGCCGACGTCGAACGCAACAAACCGCGCATCTGATGTCATCGCCTCGAGCCCGAGCACATCCTGATAAAACGCGCGGGCACGCTCGAGATCATCGACATAGAGCGCGGTTTCGATGACACCGGATAGTTTCGGCAAGGAATCGATTCACCACATATTGAGCACGAGGCGCGCCTCGTCGCTCATCCGATCCGGCGTCCATGCCGGATCCCATACCAGATTGACGTTGACCACGCCGACGCCGGGAACGCTGGCGACCGCGTTCTCCACCATCGTCGGCAGTTCGCCGGCCGCCGGGCAATTCGGCGTCGTCAAGGTCATCATGACGTCGACGCCGCGGTCGTCCTTCAGCTCGACCTTGTAGATCAGGCCGAGCTCATAGATGTCGGCCGGGATTTCCGGATCGAACACGGTCTTCAGCGCCGCGACGATCTCGCCGGACAGCCGCTCGGTCTCTTCCGGCGGCAGCGCCGACTGCGTCTCCATGTTGGAGGTTTTGACTTCCTCAGCTTTCATTTGGGCCGTGTCGGTCATGAAAACAATTCCCGTGCCTTGATGAGCGCCTGCGCGAGGTGGTCGACTTCTTCCCGTGTATTATACATCCCGAACGAGGCGCGACAGGTCGCCGTCACGTTGAACCGCTCTAAAAGCGGCATCACGCAATGGGTGCCGGCGCGCACCGCGACGCCCTGGCGGTCGATCACGGTCGCAACGTCGTGGGCGTGCGCGCCCTTCAGCTCGAACGAAATCACCGGCCCCTTGTCGCGCGCGGTGCCGATCAGCCGCAGCGAGTTGATTTCGCGCAAACGATCCTGGGCGTAGGTCAACAGATCATGCTCGTGGGCGGCGATGCGCTCCTTGCCGATCGAATTGACGTAATCGATCGCAGCGCCAAGCCCGATGGACTCGACGATCGCCGGCGTGCCGGCCTCGAATTTGTGTGGCGGATCGCCGTAGCTGACCCAGTCGCGCGCCACTTCGCGGATCATCTCGCCGCCGCCATTATAGGGGCGCATCGCGACCAAATGTTCGTGCTTGGCGTAGAGCGCACCGATCCCGGTCGGGCCGTACAGCTTGTGGCCGGTGAAGACATAGAAATCGCAGCCGATATCCCTGACGTCGATCGCAAGATGCACCGCCGCCTGGCTGCCGTCGACGAGCACCGGAATGCCGCGGGCATGCGCGATCTTCACGACCTCCTTGACCGGCACGACGGTGCCGAGCGCATTCGACATCTGGGTGATCGCCACCAGCTTGGTGCGCGATGTCAGAAGCTTCTCAAATTCCTCGATCAGGAAATTGCCTTCGTCGTCGACCGGCGCCCATTTGATCACGGCGCCCTGACGTTCCCTGAGGAAATGCCAGGGCACGATGTTGGAATGGTGCTCCATGATCGAAAGCACGATCTCGTCGCCCTCGCCGATAACAGGCGCGCCCCAGGATGACGCCACGAGGTTGATCGCCTCGGTGGCGTTGCGGGTGAAGACGATCTCTTCCGGACGCCCGGCGTTGAGGAATTTTGCGACCTTGGCGCGACCGCCTTCATAGGCCTCGGTCGCCGCGTTGGCCAGGTAGTGCAGCCCGCGGTGCACGTTGGCGTATTCGCTCTTGTAGGCTTCGGTCATGCGGTCGAGCACCGCATTGGGCTTTTGCGCCGACGCCGCGTTGTCGAGATAGACCAGCTTCTTGCCATAAACCTCGAGCGCCAGTGCAGGAAAATCCTGGCGCAGCCGCGCGACATCATAGGAACCGTTGGAGACGGCGGGATGTGTGCTCATGCCCTCGCCTCCAGCCAGCGCCCGGCGGACATCACAACCATTTCGCGCAGATCGTCATTCGCGATCGATTCGATCGCCTCGCCGACAAAGGCCTGGATCAGAAGCGCCTGGGCTTCCTTTTCCGAAAGCCCCCGCGCCCGCAGATAGAACAGCAGGCTCTCGTCCAGCGCGCCTGTCGTGGCGCCATGGCCGCAGGTGACGTCATCGGCAAAGATTTCCAGCTCCGGCTTGTTGTCGGCCTCGGCGTCGTCGGACAGCAGCAGCGCCCGCGTCATCATCTTGGCGTCGGTTTTCTGCGCCTTCGGCTTCACGATGATGCGGCCCTGGAACACCGAATGCGCGCGATCGTCGACCACGGCGCGGAAAATCTCCCGGCTGGTGCAGTTCGGCACCGCATGGTCAAGCATCAGCGTGGTGTCGGCATGCTGGCGGCCATTGAGCAGATTGACGCCGTTGGTCTCGACCCGGGAATGCTCGCCGGCGACCGCGATGACGGCCTGATAGCGGCTGACCGCGCCGCCGCTGGTCATCGCAAACGTGTTGAAATGCGCGTGCGCGCCGAGCGTCACCACGGCGGACGAAATGTTGAAGGCGTCGCGGCCATCCTCGACCAGCCGCACATGATCCAGCCGCGCCTCGTCGCCGATCGCAAGCGAGAGGGCGTCATGGACCTGATAGGTTTTTACGCCGCTGGCCGCGACATAGCTTTCCACCAGGGTCGCGCTCGCGCCCTTGCTCAGCATCACCAGCGAGCGCGTGAACATCGATGCCGGCTGGGCTGTGCTTGCGACGTGAACGATATGAAGCGGCCGCTTCAGCGCCACGCCTCCGGCGACCATGATCACCAAGCCGTCCGTCATCATCGCGGTATTGAGCGCCATCATGGCCGAGGACGTTTCGGAACTGAGGTTTTCCGGCTGCAATTGTGCGCCGTCCGCCTCCAGGGCTTCACGAAGGGTGCGGATGGACAGGCCGTCTTCAGCGTTGGCCAGATCAGACAGGTCAGGCGCAAACGCGCCATCGACCAGCACAAGCTGCCGCGCCCCTTTAATCGCGTGCGGCTTCAAGGCCGCGCCTGCGCGCTTGAGCGCCGCGGCGTCGGGCGCCTCCGCGAGCGGCAGCACCTCACGCATCAGCGCGCGCAGATCGGTGTATTTCCAGTCCTCGATCCGCCGGTTCGGCAGGCCGGCGCGCGCGAAAATTTCGAACGCCTGCCGGCGCGCGTCTGCGATGCCGCCCTTCCCGGGCAGCCGATCACGCGCGACGGAAAACACGTCGTTGAGCGCGTCGGTTTTTGCCAATACCAGATTCATCATTCAGTCCGTTACGTCAGGCCGCGTCTTCGAACCGGGCATAACCGGAAGCCTCGAGCTCCAGCGCCAGTTCCTTGCCGCCGCTCTTCACGACGCGTCCTTTCGACATCACGTGAACCACGTCGGGCACGATGTAGTTGAGCAGCCGCTGGTAGTGCGTGATCACCACCATGGCGCGGTCGGGCGAGCGCAGCGCGTTGACGCCGTCGGCGGCGACCCGCAGCGCGTCGATGTCCAAACCTGAGTCCATTTCGTCGAGGATGCACAGGCTCGGCTGGAACAGCGCCATCTGCAAGATTTCGTTGCGCTTCTTCTCGCCGCCAGAAAAGCCGACATTGACGCCACGGCGCAGCATGTCCTGCGGGATGTTCAGGGAATTGGCGACCTCGCGCACTTTCTTGAGGAAGTCCGGCGTGGAGAATTCGCTCTCGCCGCGCGCCTTGCGCTGCGCATTCAGCGCGGTGCGCAGAAAGTTCATGGTGGCGACGCCGGGGATTTCGACCGGGTACTGGAACGCCAGGAACACGCCCTTGGCGGAACGCTCGTCCGGCGACATCGCCAGCAGGTCCTCGCCCCTAAACAGGATTTCGCCGCCGGTGACCTCGTAGCCCGGCTTGCCCGCGATCACATGGCTCAGCGTCGATTTGCCGGAGCCGTTCGGCCCCATGATCGCATGGATTTCGCCGGCATTCACGGTAAGCGAAAGCCCGTGGAGAATCTCGCGCTCCTCGACACGGACTTGCAGGTTCTTGACTTCGAGTAGTGACATCACGTCTTTTCCATTTTCAGTCCTCGTCCCGAGGAGCGCCGAAGGCGCGTCCCGAAGGACGACTGGTATCAATTCATCCTTCGAGACGGCCGCCGACGCGGCCTCCTCAGGATGAGGCTTTTAGCCGACCGACCCCTCAAGCGAGATCGAGATCAGTTTCTGCGCTTCGACCGCGAATTCCATCGGCAGTTGCTGCAGCACGTCTTTGACAAAACCGTTGACCACGAGGCCGACGGCCTCTTCCTGGCTCAACCCGCGCTGGACGCAATAAAACAGGACGTCCTCGGAAATCTTCGACGTGGTGGCTTCGTGCTCGAACAGCGCGGAAGAATTCTTGGCCTCGACATAGGGCACGGTGTGCGCGCCGCATTTGTCGCCGATCAACAGCGAGTCGCAGGCGGTGAAATTGCGGGCATTGGTCGCCTTGCGATGGGCGGTGACGAGGCCGCGATAGGTGTTTTGCGACACGCCGGCGGCGATGCCCTTGGAGATGATCCGGCTTGTGGTATTCTTGCCGAGATGGATCATCTTGGTTCCGGAATCGACCTGCTGGTGGCCGTTCGAGATCGCGATCGAATAAAACTCGCCGCGCGAATTGTCGCCGCGCAGGATGCAGCTCGGATATTTCCAGGTGATCGCGGATCCCGTCTCGACCTGGGTCCAGGAAATCTTTGAGTTATTGCCGCGGCAATCGCCGCGTTTGGTGACGAAATTGTAGATGCCGCCGACACCCTCGGAATTGCCGGGGTACCAGTTCTGCACCGTCGAATATTTGATCTCGGCGTCATCCAGCGTGACCAGTTCGACGACGGCCGCATGCAACTGGTTCTCGTCGCGCTGCGGCGCGGTGCAGCCTTCGAGATAGCTGACATAGGCGCCCTTGTCGGCGATGATCAGCGTGCGCTCGAACTGGCCGGTGTTGCGCTCGTTGATGCGGAAATAGGTCGACAATTCCATCGGGCAGCGCACGCCCGGCGGCACGTAGACGAACGAGCCGTCGGAAAACACCGCCGAATTCAGCGTCGCAAAATAATTGTCCGAGGTCGGCACCACCGTGCCGAGATACTTCTTCACCAGCTCGGGATGCTCGCGGATCGCCTCCGAGATCGGCATGAAGATCACGCCGGCCTGCTTCAGCTCTTTCTGGAACGTGGTCGCGACCGAAACCGAATCGAACACCGCATCGACCGCGATCTTGCGCGCGGCGGGGGCTTCCCCGCCCGCCTCCGTTTCGCCGTCCTTGCGCACCACGCCTTCGAGGATCTCGACCTCGCGCAGCGGAATGCCGAGCTTCTCGTAGGTTTTCAGAATCTCCGGATCGATCTCGTCGAGCGACGACACCGTCTTCTTCGGCTTTGGGGCCGAATAATAATAGAGATCCTGGTAGTCGATCTTGGGATAGTTGACCCGGGCCCATGTCGGCTCGGTCATGGTCAGCCAGCGGCGATAGGCCTCCAGCCGCCATTCCAGCATCCAGGCCGGTTCGTTCTTTTTCGCCGAGATGAAGCGGACGGTATCTTCCGACAGGCCCTTGGGGGCCTTGTCCGACTCGATAAGCGTCTCAAACCCATATCGATACTGGTCGACGTCGATCCGGCGAACCCGATCGACCGTCTCTTGCACGGCCGCCATTTCATCCTCCGCTCGCGGTTTCAAGGACCGCGGTGGATCAATTCGAAAAGAGTATTACGATGTTCCCGCGAGGAAATCACCTGCTTAGAACGGTTCAAGCTGTGTTTCGTCGCAACCCTGTAAGTAGGGTATCGGAGAGCTTTCGCCAAGCCTCCAGGCAGCGATCGACGTCTGCGCTTGAGGTGGACCAGCCCAGACTAAGCCGCACTGCGCCTTGGGCAATTTCCGGGCTGAATCCCATGGCTTCCAGCACATGGGAGGGCTGGACCTTGCCCGACGAGCAGGCGGAACCCGAGGATACCGCTATCCCGGCCAGATCGAAGCCGATCACGGCGGTTTCGGCCTTGAGACCGGGAGCCGTGAACAAGGTGGTATTTGGTAACCGTCGTCCGTCGCCCGAGAATATAATGACACCGGAGGCGAGCCGGAGTCCTTGCTCCAGCCGATCCCGCAGCTGTTCGAATCGCGCGGCATCGCCCTTGAGCGCGCCCATCGCCGCCTTCGCCGCCGCGCCAAAGCCCGCAATGCCGGCAACGTTCTCGGTCCCTGCCCGCCGCCCCAGTTCCTGGCCGCCACCCCGCAGCAACGGCTCGAAACCCTGGAGACCCTCGGCCAGCACGACGGCGCCAACGCCCTTGGGGCCACCGATCTTGTGCGCCGACAGCGTCAGCAGGTCGGCCCCCAGCTCATTCATGTCGAACGCGACCTTGCCGAGCGTCTGGATGGCGTCGACATGCAGCACGCCGCCGGCGGCGTGGACGATCTCGGCCGCCTCCTGCACCGGCTGCAGCGCGCCGGTTTCGTTGTTGGCGAGCATGATCGATACCAGCGCCGGCGGCTTTTCTTCGACCGCCGCGCGCAACAGCGCGAGATCCAGCACGCCGGAATGCGTGACGCCCACGGTGCCGATGGAATCGGACGAAAACCGCCCGCCCGCCAGCACCGAGGCATGTTCGATCGCCGAGACCACCAGCCGTTCGGCGGCCGGCCCCGCCCCGCGCCGCAGACCCGGCGTCAACGCCAGCGCATTGGCCTCCGTACCGCCAGATGTAAAGACGACATTGCGCGGCGGCGCGCCGACCGCGCTAGCCACCGCGCCGCGCGCTTCCTCGACCAGCCTGCGGGCTCGCCGGCCCTCGGCATGGACCGATGACGGGTTTCCGGAAAGATCCCACGCCGCGGCCATCGCCGCCCGCGCTTCGGGCCGAAGCGGCGTGGTCGCATTCCAATCGAGGTAGACCCGGTCAGACATAAAGTATTATATTACCTTGTTGGCTTGCGGCGAGGAACGATGCCGCTGGCCTGACGCCGCTTGTGCGCCATGCCCGCCGCCCTGACAATTGGCGATCGCGACAGGCCACGCAATCGCATTGCTAACGCCTTGAACGCACTGCCGGATGTTCAAGAAGCTTGCTTTTTGCCCCTTGCCTCATGCTAGAACGCCGCCACCCATTCACCCGCGCCGTTTGCGCAATCGCCAAAGCGGCCTGATCACCCTTTCTCTGCGAAATCCGTCGCAAGCCAGATGGAGCCAGAGCTGAAGTCGGTCGACGCCCCAAGGGAATCATCAAGGGATCATCGATGCCTGAAGTCATTTTCACCGGCCCCGCAGGCCGCCTCGAAGGCCGTTATCATCCGGCCAAGCAGAAGAACGCGCCGATCGCAATGATCCTGCACCCGCATCCGCAATTCCATGGCACGATGAATCACCAGATCATCTACCAGTGCTATTACGCGTTCGCGCACCGCGGCTTTTCGGTGCTGCGCTTCAATTTCCGCGGCGTCGGCCGCAGCCAGGGCTCGTTCGATCACGGCACCGGTGAATTGTCGGATGCGGCCTCCGCGCTCGACTGGGCGCAGACCATCAATCCCGAGGCGCGCGCCTGCTGGGTCGCCGGCTTCTCGTTCGGCGCCTGGATCGGCATGCAGTTGTTGATGCGCCGCCCCGAGGTCGAAGGATTCATTTCGATCGCGCCGCCCGCCAATCTCTACGACTTCTCGTTTCTGGCGCCCTGCCCGTCGTCGGGCCTGATCGTGCATGGCGAGAAGGATGCGGTGGTGCCGCCGAAAGACGTCAACACGCTGGTCGAGAAGTTGAAGACCCAGAAGGGCATCGTGATCGACCAGCAGATCATTCCGGGCGCCAACCATTTCTTCGACGGCAAGCTGCAGCCGCTGATGGAAACGGTGACGGGCTATCTCGACATGCGGCTGGCGAACGTCAGGTGATTTCGTGGGATAGGCAGAGCGCAGCGAAACCCATCACCTCCATGCACCGCGGCTTGATGGATATCGCGGAGTTTATCATCGGGCCGGCCGAAGGCCGGACCCGTTGGCTCCCCATCCTGCGATCAGCGATTCAAGGCCTCGCGATCAGACCACCCGTCATCGGCATCGGCACGCCGGTGGTCGCTGGATAGCTCAGCGGCAGGCCTTTTAGGCCGCGCGCGGCCAGAAAGCCGAACGCCTGCGCCTCGATGGCATCGCCCGACCAACCCAGCGTGTCGGCAGCCTCGACCGTCGCCGGCTGCAGCCGCTCGCGCAGCATTCTGAGCAGCGTGAGATTGCGCGCGCCGCCGCCGGCCACGATCCAGCTCTTCGGCTCCTTCGGCAGCAGCGGCCCGATGCGGGCGATCGCCTCCGCGGTGAACGCGGTCAGGGTCGCGGCCCCGTCCGCGGGCGAGATGTTGCCGAGCTTGAGGGCTGCAAAATCGTTGCGGTCGAGCGATTTCGGCGGCGGCTTGCGGAAGAACGGCAATTCCAGCGCCCGGCCGATCCAGCCCACGTCAACATTGCCCTGGGCGGCGATGCGGCCCTCGCAATCGAATGGCTGATTAAAGAGCCGGAACATGTGGTCGTCGAGCAGCGCGTTGCCCGGCCCGGTGTCGCAGGCGATCAACGTGTCCGTGCCGTCGATATAGGTGATGTTGGACACGCCGCCGATATTAACCACGACGATCGGCCCTTCGCGCCCCAGCGATTGCGCCAGCGCGCGGTGATAGACCGGCACAAAAGGCGCGCCCTGGCCGCCGGCGGCAACGTCGGCCGCGCGGAAATCATGCATCACCGGGATACGGATTGCCCTGGCCAGCGCCGCCGCGTCGCCGATCTGCACGGTCAGTTTGCGCTCCGGCCGGTGCAGCACGGTCTGGCCGTGGAAGCCGACGATATCGATGTCCTCGGCGGTGATGCGGTTCTGCGCGATGAAGGCCCTTACCGCCTCGGCATGCGCAACCGTAATGGCCTGCTCGGTTTCGCGCAGGATTCCCGGCCGCGCATCGCGCTGCGACAAATGGACGGCTTCGGTCAGCGCCTGGCGCAGCAGCCCGCGCTCCCGGTCGGTATAGGGCCGGTATCCGGACGGCCCAAAACCCCTGACCTGCTTGCCGTCGGTCTCGATCATGGCGACATCGACCCCGTCGAGCGAGGTGCCGCTCATCAGACCGATTGTCGTCATCATCATCGCCGAAATGCCTTCGCGACGCCCTGCCCAGGACGCGGTGCCTTGCTGGCCCTGATTCTTGGCCGAAAGACGCCCGGCTTGTGTCAAACAAGCACATCTTATAATGCCACAGCGCGCCGGGCGGCGGGACGCCTTTCTGCTATGGTTCCGGAAATCCCTGCAAATAATGTGAAATAAGAATGATCAGAGCCGCCGAGACATGACAGCCTTTAAATCGGATTTCCTGAACATTTTAACGGAACGCGGTTTCGTCCACCAATGTTCCGATTTCGACGGCCTCGACGCGCTCGCCGCCAAGGGCGAAGCGACGGCCTATGTCGGCTACGACTGCACCGCGCCGTCGCTGCATATCGGCAACTATATCACCATGATGATGCTGCACTGGCTGCAGGAGAGCGGCAACAAGCCGATCACCCTGATGGGCGGCGGCACCACCATGGTCGGCGATCCCTCCGGCAAGGACGAAACCCGCGTGTTGCGCAGCGTCGCCGAAATCGAAGCCAACAAGGCCTCGATTCGGGGCGTGTTTTCCAAGGTATTGCGCTACGGTTCGGGTCATTCCGACGCGATCATGCTGGACAATGCCGAGTGGCTTACAAAACTGAACTGGATCGAGATGCTGCGCGACATCGGCCGGCATTTCTCGGTCAACCGCATGCTGACGATGGACTCGGTGCGCCTGCGGCTCGAGCGCGAGCAGGAGATGAGTTTCATCGAGTTCAATTACATGGTTTGCCAAGCCTACGACTTCGTCGAACTGGCGAAGCGAACCGGCTGCCGCTTGCAGATGGGCGGCTCCGATCAATGGGGCAACATCGTCAATGGCGTCGATCTCGGCCGCCGCATGGGCACGCAGCAATTGTTTGCGCTGACCACGCCGCTTCTGACCACCGCCTCGGGCGACAAGATGGGCAAGACCGCCAAGGGCGCAGTCTGGCTCAACGCCGACCAGTTCAGCCCGTATGATTTCTGGCAGTACTGGCGCAACACCGAGGACGCCGACGTCGTGAAATTCCTGAAACTGTTCACGACGATGCCGATGGCCGAAATTGCAAAACTGGCGGCGCTCGGCGGCAGCGAGATCAACGAAGCCAAGAAGGTGCTGGCGACCGAAGCAACCGCCCTGCTGCACGGCCGCGAGGCCGCGAATACGGCATCCGAAACCGCGCGGCAGACCTTTGAGGAAGGCGCGATCGCTGAAAACCTGCCGACCGTGGAAATTCCGCGTGGCGAGATCGAAGCCGGCCTCGGCGTGCTGGCGGCGTTCGTCCGGGCCGGCCTTGTCGCCTCGAACGGCGAAGCCCGGCGGCAGATCAAGGGCGGCGGCCTGCGCGTCAACGATACGGCCGTCACCGCCGAGAAGATGATGCTGAATGCCTCCAGCCTGACGGCGGAAGGCGTGATAAAACTGTCGCTCGGCAAGAAGCGCCACGTCCTGCTCAAGCCTGCATAGCCGTATTCGCTTTTGAGCCTTGCCAGGGAGCGCCCAAATGCGCTCCCTGCCCTGATGGACAAGAATACTCCGATCGAGGACATCGAGGCGACGACGCCGAAGTTTGCGTATGTCGCGCTGAACGTGCTCGCTTTGTGCTTTTCGCTCGCTTTGGTCGGCCGCGGCCTCGGCGAAAGTTTTACCGTGTTCCTGAAGCCGATCGCGTCCGATTTCGGCTGGGACCGGGCGCAGATCATCTCGGCCTATTCACTGACCTGGCTGTCGGGCGGACTGATGTCGCCGTTCATCGGCCGGCTGTTCGACCGTTCCGGCCCACGGGTGGTCTATGCGGTCGGGCTGGCGCTGCTCGGCGGCGCGTTCCTCGCCGCGGCGCATGCCGACCAGCTCTGGCAGTTCCAGCTCAGCATCGGCCTGTGCGTCGGCATCGGGATTGCCTTCATCGGCAACGTGCCGAATTCGATCCTGCTCGGGCGCTGGTTCGGGCCGCGGCTGCCGACCGCGATGGCGGTGGTCTATTCCGCCACCGGCGCCGGCGTCCTGGTGCTGCTGCCGGCGTCGCAAATCCTGATCGACCATCTCGGCTGGCGCGGCGCCTACCAGATTTTCGGCATCATCGCGCTCAGCCTGCTGGTGCCGCTGTTGCTGCTGCCGTGGCGACTGTTCTCGACCGGCTCGCCGCATGTCGTGAAGAGGTCCGGCCCCGAATTCGTCGACCAGGGCTGGACGCTGTCGAGCGCGATGCGCCACCACGCCTTCTGGGCGCTGTTTGCCACCTTCTTCTTCACCGCGATCGGCATGTACGCGATCTCGGCGCAGATCGTGGCCTATCTGATCGACGCCGGCTTTCCGCCGCTGCAGGCGGCGACCGCCTGGGGTTTTTCCGGCGTCGTGCTGTTGTTCGGCATGCTCGGCGTCACGCAACTGGACCGCATGATCGGCCGCCGGCCGTCGGTCCTGATCAGCTATGCGATCTCGATCATCGGGATCGGGCTGCTCTGGCTGTTGAAATCGTATCCGAACTTCTGGCTGCTCGGCGCCTTCGTCGTCACCTTCGGCAGCATGATCGGCTCGCGCGGGCCGCTATTGACCGCGACCGCCATGAAGATTTTTCGCGGCGAGCGGGTCGGCACCATCTACGGCACCATTTCGATCGGCAGCGGGCTCGGCTCGGCGTTCGGCTCCTGGAGCGGCGGCCTGATCCACGACTGGACCCACAGCTATAATCTCTTGATTGTGTTCTCGCTGGTCGCCGTGGTCCTCGGCATGATTCCGTTTCTGGTGGTGCCGGCGCTCAGACGCTGAGCCTTGTGATCCATGCGGACCAGCTTTCGACCCACTGCTTAACCGGCATTCACGATTGGTAAGCAGGTTCCTGATATCGGCTTTGGCAACGCTCGCTCACCAGAGGCCGTCATGAACCTGCTCAGCCGATTGAAGATCCGCACCAAACTCGCAGGCATGGTGGCGCTGGCCGCGCTGACCGTCTGCGCCATCATCGCGCTGTCGGCCTCGCTGAGCGAAAGCCGGATGATGAGCGACCGTGTCACGCAGATACGCACCGCGGTGGATCTGCTGTACGGCATGGCCCAGTCGCTGCAGGACGAGGTCGCGGCGGGGAAAATGACGCTCCCCGAAGCGCAGGCCCAGTTCAAGCAGCGCGGCCGGCAGATGAAGTTCGACAACGGGCAAAGCTACCCCATCGCCTATAATGCGGACACCTCCATCCTCTTGAACAGCGCCAACCCGCAGCTCGAGGGCAAGATCACCGGCGCCAGGGATTCCAACGGCACTGTCATCGCCGACGCCCAGGTCGCCGCCGGCAGAAGTAGCCCGCAGGGCGGCCTCACCTCCTATCTTTATCCGCGCCCCGGCCAGACCGTGCCGGTACGCAAGATGGCCTTTGTCCGGGCCTTCGCGCCGTGGAACATACTCCTGAGCTATGGGCTCTATGTCGACGACATCGACGCCGACGTAAACGCCCTGCTGTGGCGGCTGGGCGCGATGGGCGCCGGCCTGATGGCGCTGCTCGGACTGCTGTCCTGGCTGATCGCGCGCGACATTCTGGGCGCGCTCGACCGCCAAAAAGGCCGGATGCAGCGCATCGCCGACGGCTCGATCGACCAGCCGGTCGACGAGACCGGCCGTGGCGACGAGATCGGACGCATGGCGGAAACACTGGAAGTGCTGCGGCAGACCGCGCTGACGGCGCGCGCGCTGGAAGCCGAACAGGGCGCGACCAAGCAGCGGGCCGAGAACGACAAGCGTCAGGCGCTGGTCGCGCTGGCCGACCGGTTCGACGCTTCCGTCGGCCGGCTGGTCGGGTTGATGGCCTCGGGCTCAACCGAACTGGAAAGCACCGCGAAATCCATGACCGGCACCGCCGAGCGCACCAATCAGCGCGCCGCCATGGTCGGCTCGGCCGCGACGGAGGCCAGCACAAGGGTGCAGACCGTGGCCGCGGCGGCGGAGGAATTGTCGTCGTCGATATCAGAGATCAGCCGTCAGGTTGCGCAATCGGCCGCGATCACCAGCCGCGCGGTCGAGACCGCCCGCCACACCGACACCACGGTGCGGGCGCTGGCCGACGGCGCGCAGCAGATCGAACACGTGGCCGAGTTGATTTCGAGCATCGCCGAGCAGACCAATTTGCTGGCGCTGAACGCCACCATCGAAGCGGCGCGCGCCGGCGAAGCCGGCCGCGGCTTTGCGGTGGTTGCCGCCGAGGTCAAGACGCTCGCAAGCCAGACCGCGGACGCCACCAAGGAGATCGGCACCCGCATCGCCCAGATCCAGGGCGCCACCAAGGAAGCGGTCGAGGCGATCCAGGGCATCACGGCCACGATCGAGGAGGTCAGTACGATCGCCGCCACGATCGGCGCGGCGATTGAGGAACAGGGCGCCGCCACCGCGGAAATCGCCCGCAACGTTACGCAAACGGCGCAGGCCACCAAGGACGTCACCGGCAATATCGGCGCCGTCAGCGCGGCGGCCAACGAGACCGGCGCTGCGGCCGGATTGGTGCTGACCGCCGCCTCCAATCTGTCAAAACAGGCTGAGCAGCTCTCCGGCGAGGTCAACACTTTCCTGGCCGGCGTCCGCGCGGCCTGAAAAGGCGAATAGCGGGTAGCGAATGGAAATACACATCCCTATTCGCTATTCGCCCTTAATTTTGCGGCGGGAATTCGATCGGATTCTGCTGCGGCTGCTGATTGAATTCAAAGATCTTGCGGAACACGCCCGGCGCCATCGCCGAGATCGGATTGACCCGCAACTGCGGCTGGCCCGGCGTGCCGACCAGCGCGTAGGTGACGCCGATCAGGCCCTCGTCGCTGCCGCCGCCGATGATCAGGCCGACGATCGGAATCTGGCCGAACATGTTATTCAGCCCGTACATCGGCACAAAGGTGCCGCTCATGTTCACGGTGTTGCCGGGATAATCGATGGTGCCCTTGATGGTGCCGCCGACCAGCGGGCCCTTCACGACGCCGTCGCGGATGGTCCACATGCCGTTCTGCCGGCTGAATTCGGCGCGCAGCCGCGAGAACGAGACACCGCTCGCCACGGCGTTCGGGCCGCCGGAGGCGATCCGGTCCAGCGCCGCCTCGCCCTTGATGGTGAAATCGCGGACGTTGACCAGGCCCTCGCTGGCCCTGGGGTCGGTGGTCGGCGGGTCCATCGCCAGCGCGAGCTGGCCTCCCTGCACCTTGGAATAGGTGTCGGTGAAGCGGAAGAAGGCGCCGGCATCGTTGGTCTCGAGATAGATCACCTCGCGCCCGCCCGGCGTGCGGGCGCGCATATCCGCGTTCAGCGGCGTGTCGTGTCCGAGCTTGCCGCTCAGCGTGAAGTTTTTCACTGTACCGTTGCGCCGGGTGATCTTCAGATCGACGCCGCGCAAGGCCTCGCCGTCAAAGCCGGCCACCGCGCCGAGTTTCAGGTCGAGGTCGAAATCCAGGTTTTTGGTCTTGCTCTTGGCGTCGGCTTCCTTGCTCGACATCGCCGATTTGAGAAAGCCGCGGCCGTCGAACACGTCGCCGCGCATGGTGACTTTCATGGCGCCGTCGGCGGCTCGGTCGGCCTTCAGCGAGGCCTTGTCGCCTTCGGACGGCGAATAGGTCGGGAAATTGGCGTTGAGGAGGTCGCCGTTCTGGTCGACCTCGAGCGAACCCTTGATCGAGACGCCGCCGCCGCCCTCGATCACGATATCCTCGAAGCGCGTCGAGTTGGGCTTCTGCACCACGTTGAAGGTGGCATGGGTTGATTTGCCGGGCACCTTGACCCAACCGGGAAGGATATTGTCGAGTTTTAGCGCGGTGAGATCGGCGTCGATGCCGACGTGGCTGTCGGTTCCGATCTTGCCGGTCACCTTGATCGGGATGGCGCCAGAGACCGCGGGGCCAAGGTCGAGGCCAAGCCGCGCGCGGCTGGCGTCGTCGAGCGTCGCCAGCAGCTTGATGTCGGCGTCGCCCTCGCTCGGCTTGCGATAGTCGAGTTGCGCCGGCTGGCCGTTGATCTTGACGTCGCCCTTGACCTGATAGCCCTGATTGTTGGCTACGACCTTCAGCGTGTTGGCCTCGAGCTTCTGGTTCATCACCAGCTTGTCGGCGGCAAAGCCGCCGAGATCGGCTGATATGCTGTAGGTGGTGTCGGCTTTGGTCAGTTCGCGCTTGATCGGCAGGCCGAGCGTCACCAGGGCGGAAACCGTTCCCTTGCTCGAGTTGGGATCGATCAGGGTGCCGGAGAATTCGCTGAGACGGTCGGAGGCGAGGATTTCGGCGGCCGCCGGCACCGGGCCGTCGATCTTGAACCTGACCTTGGCCGGCGACGGCTTCGGCGCCATGTCCGGGACCTCGAACACGACGTCGGAAATGGTGAGTTTGCGCCCGGTCGGCGTATCGGCCGTGGCCTGCCCGATGGTCACCGTCGCGGTGCGGCCGGTGACGCGCACCTTCATGTCGGCATCGCGCACCGACGGCAGATCGTCCACCGGGTGCAGCGTCACGCCCGAGGCGACCATGTTGACGGACAAGCCGTCGTCCGGGATCGGCGGCCCCTTGCGCGACAGATTATGCACCGGCGAATTGACGCCGATCTCGATGCGCTGAAGCGCGCCGCGCTCGACCCGATCGATCACCCATTCGCGCACCTCGGGCACGATCAGGGTCGGCCACATCCGCTTCAGCGCGGATACCGACATCGGCGTGCCCGCGAAGCCAAGCTGCAGACGCGGCGCGCCGGAATAATCGATGCTGGCGGTGCCGGCGACGCCGATCTCGCCGTTGCTGATATCAGCCTGCGAAAGCACCACACGATGATGTTCGGTATCGAACCGCATCGCGATCGAGATGCGGTTGAAGATCAAGGGCGGTTCATTATCAAAACCCGCCAGCACGATGGTGCCGCCGCTGAAACCCAATTGCCAGTCGGTGACGTTGTCGTTCGGCGGCTCCAGATGCGCCAATAGCGTGATCCGGTTGGCGCCGGAGATGATCTTGAACGGGGCCAGCAGCACGCGCCGTCCGGCGTCCCATTCGACCTCGGCTTCCGCCGAATCGATCGCCATCGGATAATCCGGCGTGTCGCTGTCGATGATGGTGCCCGCACCCGCGGTAATCTTGCCGCGGAAATAGGTCGGCAGGCCGTCGCGGCCGAGTTCGCCCTTCAATTCGCCCGATAGCAGGAGATCGGCGCTGTAGGTCAGATCCTTCAGCCGCAGCGCCAGCAGGATATTCGAGGTCGAGACCTTGTCGGCGCGGATGTCGACCGATCGCACGCCGTTGGCGGGCGCGCCGACCGCGATGCGAAGCGACCAGGCGTGAGCGCCCTCCTCGCCGATCGTCAGCGCCACCCCGCCGCTGCTCGGCCGGCGCAGGCCGACGGTGATATTGTCGAAATTCCATTTGTTGCCGCGTTGCTGGTCGTCGACGATCAGCTTGCCGTTCTTCAATCCGATTTCGTTGAGGTTTTGTCCGTCGAGCCCGGTCAGGCTCAGGCTGTCGAGCCAGTCGAGGCCCGCCAGCATGCCGTTGGGCGTGGCGCTCTTGTCGGAAGCCGGCGGTACCGCGGCGGGCGGCACGGCGGCGGACGGAGACGGCAACGGCGCGGAAGTACCCTGTGCCGACTGACCGGGTTGGGCGCCAAGCACGCGTTTCGAGGTGACGCCGGTTGCGAGCGGACGCGCATTGTCACCGGTGGAGACCGTGACGTAGCCATCCGGCGTGATGCGCACCGCGAGCGTGGCGTCGACCAGATTGAGGCTTTCGGCGCGCAGCCGTCCCATCAACAGCGCGGTGCCGGACAGCCGCACTTCGGCCTTCGGCGCGCTCGCCACCACGGCGTGGTCGCGATCCCTGACGATGATGTCGCGGATTCGCACCGCGACGCGGATGCGGCCGGCGCGCTCGATCTGGGTGCCTCCGACTTCAACGGTATTGTCGTGTCCGATATTTTCCTCGATCGCCGCGGCCAGCCACGGCGTCGCCATGTCGAGATTGATCGGGCCGGCGCCGAGCCGCCACCACAGCGCGCCAAAACATCCGCCGAAGATCACGATCAACACGCCGAGCACGGCGGCAACGCGTTTTACCCAGCGCTCGCCGGCGAGCCATCGGCTGAACGCGCCAAAACTGTCGCCGAGCCGGTGATAGTTCGAGCTGGAGCGCGACAACAACCGGCGCGCGCGGTGGCGAGCCGCCTCGTCATGCTCGTGATCCCAATCGGCATCCTCCAACGGCAACGGTTGGACGTCAGCACGCTGACCGGGTCGCAGACCAGATTCCTTGGGCGACGTATTCCTTGCCATTGCCTCTCGGTGCCGGCGCTGCTGGTAAGATTGATCGCCGCCAACGTCACGCCCGTCGGTACCCAACGTGCGCTCCCGTGTCGGCATCGCTGCCAATCCTTCGATTGATACCGTTACCCGTGAGGCGGTCCGAGAAACACTCCGAGAAACACGTTCCCGGGAGCACATTCAACGAGCGGACGGGTCGCGTGTATCGAATTCCTTGTAACCTTACTCCGAGGCCATCAGATTTGCCCAGCGGCCTACTCGATTCGAGCTTGCCAGGACATCGCCTGCAATAGCCCAATGATTGAGCCGTCGAAAGCGACGAAAGGAAGGCGTATGTCCAAGAAAACGCGAAAGAAAACGCTCAAGACCCGATCCAAAACAGCTCCCCGCGCCGCATCGAAGCGATCGGCTGCAAAACCGGCCGCGAAGAAGAAGCCGGCGAAAGCCGCCAAACCGGCCGCGAGCGCCCGCCCCGCCGCCAAAGCATCGCATCGGGGTGCGTCCAAACCGTTAAAGGCGCAGCGACCGAAAGCCGCGGCAAAATCCAGCGCCGATTCCAAAGCGGCCTCCAGGCCAGCGCCGAAGTCGGAATCATCGACGGCGGTTGCTCCGCTGCCAACGGCCCCGGCTCGCGCCGCCCTGGCCGAGGGAACCAAAGCGCCCGCTTTCGATCTGCCGCGCGACGGGGGCGCGACCGTTTCGCTGTCGGACTTCGCCGGCCAGAAACTGGTGCTGTTTTTCTACCCCCGCGCCGACACGCCGGGCTGCACCAAGGAGGCCATCGACTTCACCCGGCTGGCCAAGGCATTTGCCGATAGCCGGACCGCTGTGCTCGGCGTCTCCGCCGACCCGCCCAAGGCCCAGGAGGCCTTTCGCGCCAAGCACCAATTGGCGGTTCCTCTCGCCTCGGATGAGCAGCACGCGATGCTGGAGACCTATGGGGTCTGGGGCGAAAAATCGATGTATGGCAGAACCTTCCTCGGGATATCTCGGACCACGGTTTTGATCGGTCCCGACAGCCGGGTGATCCGGATATGGCGTCACGTCAAGGTCGACGGCCATGCCGACGAGGTGCTGGCGGCGGCCCAAAGCGCCTGACGGGTCAGCGGCGTAGCCGGTTCCGTTTCCTGAAAATTAACCATGACAAGGTCAAATCGGCCCCGTCAATTCAGCCGTACGGAACTCCTCTCCGACCGGCGCGGGAGTGCCGATGTCGTACCGTACCGGTCATCATTCCGAGTATCCTCAGCATCATCCACATGACCATGGCCGGACATCGGCGCGCCGCCCGGCGGCGAGCCATGCGGTAGCCGCGTCGGCGCAGGCGCAGAACGGCTACACCATCGTTCACGCCGGCAAGCAGGTTCGTTTCGGCCCTGTCGTGTTCTGGATCGTGGTCGGCACGGTGACCGTGCTCGGGATGTGGTCGGCCGCGACTGCGACCTATTTTGCGTTCCGCGACGACGTGCTGACGCGGCTGATCGCACGCCAGGCCGAGATGCAATACGCCTATGAGGATCGCATCGCCGAGCTCCGCGCCAAGGTCGATCGCACCACCAGCCGGCAGATGATCGACCAGGAACAATTCGACAAGAAGCTCGACCAGATCATGCGCCGCGAGGCGACGCTGGAATCGCGCGCCACCGCGCTCGGCGCGATGCCCGACGTCACCGGATCGATCCGCCCGTCGGCGCGCAGCGGCGCCGCGGCCAATGAGACACCCGCCTCCGGCGTGCCAAAACCCAATCCGATCAGCGACACCGTGATCTTCGTGGCGCCGCCGGACCGCGAGGCGCGACTCGAATCGCGCGCGCCCGTCGTCGTCAATGCGCCCACCACCAAATTCGCCAAAGCCGGCGGCATCGACAGCGTTCTGGTGCGTTTGCAAAGCTCGCTCGACCAGGTCGAGAGCCGGCAGGTCGCAACCCTCAATTCGGTCGAAGACAGCATGGAATCGCGGATGCGCCGCATGCGCGGCGTGATCAGCGATCTCGGCCTCGATATGGCGCAACTGGAAGCCGCGACCCCGCGCGTCGGCATGGGCGGTCCTTTCATCCCGGTAAAACTTGCGGCCGATGCCGGTCCGTTCGAGCGCCAGCTCTATCGCATCAACGTCACCCGCGCCCAGGTCGACCGGCTGAACCGCACGCTGGCGCTGGTGCCATACCGCAAGCCGGTGATCGGCGAGGTCGAATTCACCTCCGGCTTCGGCATCCGCAGCGATCCGTTCCTCGGCCGCCCCGCCATGCATACCGGGCTGGATTTCCGCGCCCAGATGGGCGATCCGGTGCGCGCCACCGCCAACGGCAAGGTGGCTTCCGCGGGATGGGCCGGCGGCTATGGCCGCATGGTCGAGATTGATCACGGCAACGGGCTGTCGACCCGCTACGGCCATCTCTCGGAGATCGGCGTCAAGGTCGGCGAGCCCATCAAGATCGGGCAAGTGATCGGACAGGTCGGTTCAACCGGCCGCTCGACCGGCCCGCATCTGCATTACGAAACCCGGATCGACGGCGAAGCGGTCGATCCGCAGAAGTTTTTGCGCGCCGGCGTGCGCCTCAGCGCGGGCTGAGTTTCCTTCAGCCGGACGTCCCGTCAGCCGCCCTCAGCGCGTCGCGTCGTGGCCGACTTCGCCGGTGATGATCGGGCCGAACAGATCCCAGGTCTCGCCGTTGAACTTCATCAGCTGCATCTGTTCGACCGGGAAATAATCGTCCGGCGAGGTGTTGATGGTGATTCCCGGCAGCAGCATCTCGCTGGTGAAGTTCTTCAGGTTGGCGGCCTGCTTCATGATGTTCTCGCGCGTCAGATCGTCGCCGCACTGCTTGAGCACCTGCACCAACGCCTGCGATTCCACATAGGCATAGGCGTTGTTGGCGTTGGCCTTGTCGCCGTCCGGATAGTATTTGTCCATGAACTCGGTCCAGTGCTTGACGCCGGGATCATTTTTCCAGGTCGGATCGGTCGGATCCTTGACATAGGCCGTTGAGATGATGCCCTTGGAATATTCGAGACCGGCCGGCTTCAGCACCGAGGCAATCGTGGTGGCGGTGTTGGCGAGGAAGAATTTGGGCTTCCAGCCGAGTTCGCCGACCTTGCGGATCGCCTGCGCCGATCCCTTCGGCGCCGCCCACGAGAAGAAGATGTCGGCGCCGGAATCGTGCAATGCGACGATCTGGGAATCGATCGAGGGATCGCTGACTTCGTAGGATTTGTCGGCGATGATCATGTTGACCTTGTCGCCGAGCCCGTCCTTCAGGCCCTTGAACTGGTCCTTGCCGGCATCGTCATCCTGCCAGAACACCGCGATCTTGCTGTTGGGATAGTTCTGCAGGATGTATTTCGCGTAGATGTGGCCTTCGCTCTGGTAATTGGGCTGAAAGCCCATGGTCCAGGGAAAATTTTTGGGGTCGCCGAACTTGGTGGCGCCGGAGGCGACGAACAGCTGCGGGACCTTCTTGGAATTCATGTATTTCATGATCGCCGAGTTGGACGGCGTGCCCAGCGACTGGAAGATGAACAATACCTCGTCGCTCTCCACCAGCTTGCGGGCCTGCTCGATCGCCTTCGGCGGGCTGTAGGCGTCGTCATAGCTGATGAAATTGATCTTGCGGCCGTTGATGCCGCCCTGCTCGTTGATCATCTTGACATAGGCCGCTTCCGCCTTGCCGATCACGCCATAGGACGAGGCCGGCCCGCTATAGGGCATGATATTGCCGATCTTGATTTCGGTATCGGTCGCGCCGGGGCCGTACTTCTTCTCCGCGCTGGCCGCGCTCGCGGTCATCGCAATGACAGACGCGGCGACCGCCGCCAGAACAACATGGCTGTTGATACGTACCGGCATCATTCCCTCCGCTGTGTGATTTGTCGGTCTCGTTTGTCCAAGACTCTGTGCCTCAGTTTCGCAAGCCGGGCGCGGGCTTGCAAGCGGCGGCTTGTCCCACTTAAGGCGTTAATTCCGCCGCGCGAAACGGCATTGCTCGCGGTCGCCTTTCTGTGATTGATGCATAAATATGACCGCCGATATTGATGAGGCTTGCGGATTGAAACCGGACAGACGAATTGGACCGCGGCACCCCCGGCTCGGCGCCGCGGGATTTCACGCCGCGCGCTGGCTGGCGGCCCGGGCCATGATTGGATTCCATCCGCTCGGTTCGGATTTCGCCAACAAGAGGATCGCGCGGGTTCGCGACAAACTGGCGCGCGGCGACACGGTCTATCTCGCGGGCCTCGGCCTGCCCGGCATGCACAATTCCGGCGCGGCGCTCGTCGAAGTCACGCAGGCCAACGGGCCGCGCCTCATCGTCAACAACGAGGAGGAGCGATTTTCCGGGAACAAGCACACCACCGAATATCCGCGAGCCTCGATCGATGCGATGGTCGCCACGCTGCGCGGCATGGGCCGCGATGTCGGCGATATCTCGGCGTGGCTGACCAATTGGGATTTTCCGGCGCTGATCGGAACGCTCGGTCGCTCTATTCTCGAGGAATTTCCACAAGGCCTGAACCTGCTGCACCAGACCGAGGCTTCGGCATTCGACGGCCGCCGCCTCGAACAGATGACCCGGATGCCAAAACTGCTCGCCAGGCAGCTTGGCCTTCCCGGGCGCGTTCCGCTGATCTCGATGCCGCACCACGACAACCACGCCTGGTTCTCCTATGCCGCCTCGCCGTTCACCGACAGCGACGAGCCGGTCGCGATCGCCGTGCTCGACGGCACCGGCGACCTCGGATCGATCTCGCTCTATGTCGCCGAAAACGGCGCGATGCGAAGGCTGTATTGCAACGACAGCATGTTCGATTCACTCGGCGTGTTCTACAGCGTGATCTCCTCGACCCAGGGCGGCTGGACCTGGCTGTCCAGCGAAGGCCGCTACATGGGCGCCGCCGCCTGGGGCGACATGGATCGCGCCAGCAACCGCTATTATGCCCGGCTGAAGGAGGTGCTGGATTTCGGCAGCGGCGGCGAGGTTCGCCTCAATCGGGTGATGGCGAACTGGTATTGCGACCTGGTCGATCATCCCTACAAGGCCTCGCTGATCGATGTCCTCGGCGAGCCGCTGGCGCCGGACCAGCTATGGAACCCCGACGCCGTGCTGCGCGTCGAGGATATCCACCATCGGCCGGACACAAAGGACCGGCTCGACAAGGCGGCCGCAACCCAATTGGTGTTCGAGGACGCCATGATCCACGTCGTCGATCATCTGTTGCGCATCACCGGCGCCCGCCGGCTGGTGCTGACCGGCGGCGTCGGGCTGAACGCGCTCGGCAACATGCGGCTGCTCGAGCATTTTGACGAGGCGTGGTTCGCGGACGCCCGGCAACGCAAGGCGCGGCTTCATCTGTGGGTGCCGCCGACGCCCGGCGACCCCGGCGTTCCCATCGGCGCGGCGTGGCTGTTCGCGCATCTGGCCGGCGCGCCGCGCGGCGCGGCGCTGACGCATGCGTTCTATTGCGGCCTGCCGCCATCGCCGAGCGAGATCGCGGCATCGCTGCAGGCCGACGATATCGCCTCGCGTTCGATCGGCCACATCTCGACGCCGGATGGACGCGACGCCATCGCCGACCTGATGGCGTTCATGGTGGCGCGGAACGGCATCATCGCGCTGTATCAAGGCGCCGCCGAAACCGGCCCGCGCGCGCTCGGTCACCGCTCGATCTTTGCCAATCCCTGCGACGCCGGCGCGCGCGAGCGGCTCAACGAGCGCGTCAAGTATCGCGAGGCGATCCGGCCGCTGGCGCCGATGGCGACGCTGGAAGCCGCGCTAGAATATTTCGATCTCGAGCCGGGCGGCTCGGACGCCGGTTACAACGCCTACAACTACATGGTGCTGACGGCCCATTCAAAACCGCACGCGGCAGGCAAAATCCCGGCGGTGATCCACGCCGACGGTACCGGGCGGATCCAGATCGTGCGCGCCGAAGACGATCCGCTGACGCATGCCTATCTGAAGGCGCTCGGCCGCCACATCGGCGTCGAGATGAGCGTCAACACCTCGTTCAATGTCGCCGGTCCGATCGCGCAAACACCGGGGCAGGCGATCGAAACGCTGCGCCGCTCCAAAGGTCTCGACGTCGTGCTGATGGTGGCCAGCGACGGCGCGGTGACCGCGGCCTGGCATGGCGGCGAGCGCGACAGCGGCCGGTTTACGGGTTGGCTTGCAGAATGGAAGGCGAAGTCAGAGCAGGCGTGACCGCTATTTCGGCTTCGAGACGATCTCGATCATCTTGCCTTCGTCATCATCGGGCGCATGCGCTTTCGCCCTGTCGTAGGAAGCGACCGCGGCGCGGCCCATGATCGGATCGGCCGACAACAGGCTTTCCGCCAGCGCCACCGCGTAGGCGGCATCCTTCTGGCGCAAGGCCGCGGTGAAGGTGGCGCCGCTGAAATTGCGCGCCGCCATGCGTTTGGAGTGGCGGATCACCTGCGGGCTGGCGGCGACGCCGGTTTCGATCGCTTCCAGCACCAGCTTCATGTCGAGGCCGGCCTGCTCCGCGATCGCCAGCCCCTCGGCGATTCCGGCGATCTGAATCGCGCCCATCAGATTGTTGATCAGCTTGTAGACCGTGCCGCTGCCGACCGCACCGAAATGCCGGATGGTCGTCGACAACGGCTGCAAAAAAGGCCGCGCCTTGTCGAGATCGGCGGCGTCGGCGCCGACCAGCAGCGTCAGTTTTCCTGCCGCCGCCGCGTCCGGCAGCCCGGTGACGGGGCTGTCGATATAGACGAGCCCACGCCCGCGCAACTCGCGGGCGAGATCGAGCGCATGCCGATAGGAAACCGTGGAGCATTCGATTGCGATGGTGCCGGCCTTCATGTTCGCCGCGGCGCCGTCCTTGCCGAGCCACACCGCGCGCGAGGCCTGGTCGTCGGCCACCATGGTCACGACCGCGTCGGCATCGATCGCCGCATCTTCCGGCGAGGTTGCCCAGCGCGCGCCGCGGCCGATCAAATCTTCCGCCTTGGCCTTGCTGCGATTCCACACCGAAACCGTGAAGCCCGCGTCGAGATAGCGGCCGGCCATGCCGTGGCCCATGCGCCCGAGACCGATGAATGCAACTCTGGTCGCGGATTTTTCCATTGGCCTAATCCACATCCTCGACCGCAGCGGGCGCGGTGCCGAACGCGCGTTGCGCCAGCGTCGCCGCCATGAATTCATCGAGATCGCCGTCGAGCACGCCGGAGGTGTCCGAGGTCTGCACCCCGGTGCGCAGGTCCTTCACCATCTGGTAGGGCTGCAGCACGTAGGAGCGTATCTGATGGCCCCAGCCGATATCGGTCTTGGCGGCCTGGTCGGCGGCGGCCTGCTCCTCGCGCTTCTTCAATTCAATCTCGTAGAGCCGCGCCCGCAACATGTCCCAGGCCTGCGCCTTGTTTTTGTGCTGCGACCGGCCGGCCTGGCAGACCACCGCGACGCCGGTCGGAATATGGGTCAGCCTGACAGCGGATTCGGTTTTGTTGACGTGCTGGCCGCCGGCGCCGCCGGAACGCATGGTGTCGGTACGGACGTCGGATTCCTTGATGTCGATCTTGATGCTGTCGTCGACCACCGGAAAAATCGCCACGCTCGAGAACGAGGTATGGCGGCGCGCGTTGGAGTCGAACGGTGAGATCCGCACCAGCCGATGCACGCCCGCTTCCGTCTTCAGCCAGCCATAGGCGTTGTGGCCCGAGATCTGGATGGTGGCAGATTTGATCCCGGCCTCTTCACCTTGTGTCTCTTCGAGATATTCGATCTTGAAGCCGTGCTTTTCGGCCCAACGCGTGTACATCCGAAGCAACATCGAGGCCCAGTCCTGGCTTTCGGTGCCGCCGGCGCCGGCATGAACCTCGAGATAAGAATTAAACCGGTCGGCCTCGCCGCTCAGCAGCGCTTCCAGTTCGCGGCGCGCGACTTCCTTTTTCAGGTCTTTCAGCGCCTTCTCGGCCTCGGCCACCACGCCGGCATCGTTCTCGGCCTCGCCGAGTTCGATCATGCCGACATTGTCGTCGAGCTCCCGCTCGACCTTGCCGATGCCGCCGAGCGCATCCTCCAGCGAGGTGCGCTCCTGCATCAGCTTCTGCGCCTTCTGGGGATCGTTCCAGAGATTGGGGTCTTCGGCGAGCTTGTTCAGTTCGGCCAGTCGCACCGTGGACGCATCGACGTCAAAGATGCCTCCTCAGCAGCCCGACCGACTGCTTGATCTCTTCAACAAGGCGTTCGACTTCGGCGCGCATGGTTTCTCTGCTTTACGGCAAATACCGCTGTTGTGGCTAAGGTCAGGGATGTAGCGACGGATGCGGCAAAGCGCAATCCGCTAGCGCTTCGGTTCTGATCGAATCAGGCCGAAGCGCTAGATTCTTGTTTTGACGCGTTTTCTTCACGCGAACCGGTACCCACTTCGCTCGAAAACGCTTTAGTACAACCCGCCTGTCCCCGGCCGGAACAGGCTGCGATCCGCATCCGGCGCAATGGTGCGGCCGTCGGCATCGGCAACGCCGATCGCGGAATAATTGTCCGACGGCGCGGTGCCCGGCTTGAAGGCTTCGAGGATGGTCTTGCCGGTGTCTCCCGGGCCCGCCCGCAGGCCGGTCTTGGCGTCGACGCGGATCAGCTTGATGCCGGCCGGAATCTTGAACGGAATCGCCGGCTTGTCGGCGAGCGCAAGCTTCATGAAATCCCTGGCGATGGGGGCCGCGGTATGACCCGCCTGCGCGTTGCGGCCGAGGCTGCGCGGCTTGTCGTAGCCGACGTAGAGGCCGACCACGAGATCCGGCGAGAAACCGACGAACCAGAGATCCTTGGCCTCGTTCGAGGTCCCGGTCTTGCCGGCGATCGGTTTGCCGACTTCCCTGAGCGCCATCGCGGTGCCGCCCTGCACCACACCCTCCATCATCGAGGTGATCTGGTAGGCGGTCAGCGGGTCGAGCACCTGCTCGCGATGGTCGACGAGTTGCGGTTCGGGCTGGTTCTTCCAGCCCTCGGGCGCGTCGCAGCCGCGGCATTCGCGGGTGTCGTGCTTGAAGATGGTGCGGCCGTAGCGGTCCTGAATACGGTCGATCAGCGTCGGCCTCACGCGCGCGCCGCCATTGTCGATCATCGAATACGCCGTCACCATCCGCATGACAGTGGTTTCGCCGGCGCCGAGCGCATAGGACAGATAGTTCGGCAGTTCGTCGTAAATGCCGAAGCGTTTGGCGTATTCGCCGATCAAGGGCATGCCGATGTCCTGTGCCAGCCGCACCGTCACCGTGTTGAGCGACAGCCGCAGCGCGTTACGCAGCGTGGTCGGCCCCTGGTATTTTCCGACCGAGAAGTTTTCCGGACGCCAGACGCCGCCGCCCTGCCCCTGATCAATTTCAATGGGTCCGTCGACCTCGACCGAGGACGGCGTCCAGCCATTGTCGATCGCCGAGGAATAGACGATCGGCTTGATGGTCGAGCCCGGCTGGCGATAGGCCTGCGAGGCACGGTTGAACTGACTCTGGTCGAACGAGAAGCCGCCGACCATCGCCAGCACGCGGCCGGTGTGCGGGTCCATCGCGACCATGGCGCCGGATATTTCCGGCAGCTGGCGCAGCCGGTACTGGCCGTCGACCAGCGAGCCGTCCTTGCCGATCAGCGGATCGGCATAGATGATGTCGCCCGGCGACAACACCTGGGAGATCGACGTCGGCGTCTTGCCCTTCGTAGGTCCCTGCGCGGCCCTCGCCCACCTTACGCCATCCAGCGTGATGATGCCGGTCTGCCGCTGCTTGGATATCGTGCCGCCGATCTCGCGGCCCGGCTGGAAGCCGATCCGCGCCGACTGGTCGCTGGTCTCCAGCACCACCGCCATGCGCCATGGCGAAATGTCGTTGAGCGACTTGACGTCGGCGAGCTTGATGCCCCAATCGCCCGAAATATCCAGCTTGCTGATCGGACCGCGCCAGCCTTGCGCCTCGTCATAGTTGACGAGCCCCGCCGCCATGGTCTTGCGCGCCATCACCTGGATTTTCGGATCCAGCGTGGTTCGCACCGACAGGCCACCTTCGTACAGCTTCTTCTCGCCGTAGCGCTCCAGCAGGTCGCGGCGGACCTCCTCGGCAAAATATTCGCCCGCGAAAGTATGCGCGCCGTTGGCGCGGCTGGTGACGGTCAACGGATCCTTGCGCGCGATATCGGCATCGGACGGCTTGATCCAGCCATTTTCCAAGAGCCGATCGATCACGTAATTGCGCCGCTCGACCGCGCGGTCGTGGTTGCGCACCGGATTGAGCGTCCCAGGCGCTTTCGGCAGCGCGGCGAGGAAGGACGCCTCCGCCACCGTCAGTTCATTGACCGACTTGTTGAAATAGACCTGCGAGGCAGCCGCGATGCCGTAGGCGCCGAAGCCGAGATAGATTTCGTTGAGATACAGTTCGAGGATCTTGTCCTTGGAGTAAGCGCGCTCCAGCCGCATCGCGAGCAGCGCTTCCTTGATCTTGCGGCTGAACGAAACCTCGTTGCTGAAGAAGAAGTTTTTCGCGACCTGCTGGGTGATGGTGGAAGCGCCCTGCGGCCGGCGTCCGGAGCCCAGATTCTGCGCGTACAACAGCGCGGCGCGCGCCATGCCGGAATAATCGATGCCGCCATGCTCGTAGAAATTCTTGTCCTCGGCGGCGAGGAACGCGTTGATCACCAGTTTCGGAACCGCCTGGATCGGCAGATACAGCCGGCGCTCCTTGGAATATTCGGCAAGCAGCGAGCCGTCCGCGGCGTGGACGCGCGTCATCACCGGCGGCTCGTAGTCCTGAAGCTGCGAATAGTCGGGCAGGTCCTGCGAGAAATGCCAGATCAGCCCCGCGGCTGCCGCGACGCCCACCAGGAACACGACGGTTCCGGCGGTGAACAGAAAACCAAGGAAACGGACGAGCAGTCTCATAAATCCTTATCCGGTCGCGAGCCCTGCGTCGTCCGGCGCTATCGCGCGGTGCGGGGCCGTATAGCCGCGATTTCAATCGAATTCAATTGTGTGGGTTTGATGGTGACCGTGCAGCAAAAGCCGTACCGAATAACTACCGATATGACCCACTTTCGTCTGACAAATCCGCTCTCAATTCTTCCATTGACGCATCTTGCCGGTGCGAACCGGCATCCAGTTCGCGCGAAAACGCTCTAATAAAGTCCGCCGGTGCCGGGGCGCAGGATAGTTCGCTCGGTATCCGGCGACACCGTTGGCGCGGGGCGGCCCTCGGCATCGGCAACGCCGATCACCGAATAGTTTTCCGGCGGCGCGGTGCCCGGCTTGAAGGCTTCGAGGATCGTCCGGCCGGTATCTCCTGGGCCCGCCCGCATGCCGGTCTTGGAATCGACGCGGATCAGCTTGATGCCGGCCGGGACCTTGAAGGGAACCGCCGGCTTGTCGGCGAGCGCGAGCTTGAGGAAGTCGCGGGCGATCGGAGCGGCCAGATGGCCGCCGGTGCCGGCATTGCCCCGGCCGAGCGAGCGCGGCTTGTCATAGCCGAGATAGATGCCGACGACGATGTCGGGCGAGAAACCGATGAACCAGGCATCGCGGGCGTCGTTGGTGGTGCCGGTCTTGCCGGCGATCGGCTTGCCGACATCCCTGACCGCGGTCGCGGTGCCGGCCTGGACCACGCCCTCCATCAGCGAGGTGATCTGGTAGGCGGTCATGGGATCGAGCACCTGTTCGCGGCGATCGATCAATTGCGGTTCGGGCTGGTTCTTCCAGCCGTCGGGCGCGTCGCAGCTGCGGCATTCGCGGGCGTCGTGCTTGAAGATGGTGTGGCCGTAGCGGTCCTGGATACGATCGATCAGCGTCGGCTTCACCCGCCGCCCGCCATTGTCGAGCATCGAATACGCCGTCACCATCCGCATGACAGTGGTTTCACCGGCGCCGAGCGCATAGGACAGATAATTCGGCAGTTCGTCATAGACGCCAAAACGCTTGGCGTATTCGCCGATCAGGGGCATGCCGATGTCCTGCGCCAGCCGCACCGTCACCGTATTGAGCGACAGCCGCAGCGCGTTGCGCAGCGTGACCGGGCCCTGATAGTGGCCATTGGAGAAATTCTCCGGACGCCAGACCCCGGCGCCCTGCCCCTGGTCGATTTCGATCGGCGCGTCGACCACCACCGTGGACGGCGTATAGCCGTTGTCGAGCGCGGACGAATACACGATCGGCTTGAACGACGAGCCCGGCTGCCGGTAGGCCTGCGTCGCCCGGTTGAACTGACTCTGGTCGAAGGAGAATCCGCCAACCATCGCCAGCACGCGGCCGGTCCAGGGATCCATCACCACCATCGCGCCGGAAACTTCAGGCAATTGGCGCAGCCGGAACTGGCCATCGACGGGATTGCCGTCCTTCAGCATCGGATCGGCGTAGATCACGTCGCCCGGCGAAAGTATCTGCGAGACCGCGGTCGGGGTCCGGCCTTTCGCAGGGCCGGCCGCGGGTTTCGCCCATTTGACGCCGTCGAGCGCGATGATGCCGGTCTGCCGCTGCTTGGAGACGGCGCCGCCGAGTTCGCGATTGGGCTGGAAGCCGATGCGCGCGGACTGATCGCTGGTCTCCAGCACCACCGCCATGCGCCACGGCGAGATGTCGCTGAGCGACTTGATGTCGGCGAGCTTGACGCCCCAGTCGCCGGAAATGTCGAGCTTGCTGAGCGCGCCGCGCCAGCCCTGCGCCTCGTCGTAATTGACGATGCCGGCCGCCATGGTCTTGCGCGCCATCACCTGGATTTTCGGATCCAGCGTGGTTCGCACCGACAGGCCGCCTTCGTACAGCTTCTTCTCGCCGTAGCGCTCGAACACGTCGCGGCGCACTTCCTCGGCGAAATATTCACCGGCGAAGATGTGCGCGCCGTTGTTCCGGTTGGTGACGGTCAACGGATCCTTGCGGGCCTTGTCGGCGTCGGCCTGTTTGATCCAGCCGTTTTCCAGCATGCGATCGATCACATAGTTGCGCCGCTCGATCGCGCGGTCGCGGTTGCGCACCGGATGCAGCGCGGCGGGCGCCTTCGGCAGCGCGGCGAGATAGGACGCCTCCGCCACCGTCAGTTCATTGACCGACTTGTCGAAGTAGACCAGCGACGCGGCCGCGATGCCGTAGGCGCCAAGGCCGAGATAGATTTCGTTGAGATAGAGCTCGAGGATCTTGTCCTTGGAATAAGCGCGCTCGATCCGCATCGCGAGCAGCGCTTCCTTGATCTTGCGGGTGAACGAAACCTCGTTGGTGAGCAGGAAGTTCTTCGCGACCTGCTGGGTGATGGTGGAGGCGCCCTGCGGCCGCCGGTTGGAGCCGTAGTTCTGCGCATAGAGCACGGCGGCGCGCGCCATGCCGGAAAAGTCGATGCCGCCATGCTCGTAGAAGTTCTTGTCCTCGGCGGCGAGGAACGCGTTGATCACGAGCTTTGGAACCGCCTGGATCGGCAGATACAGCCGGCGTTCCCTGGCATATTCGGCCAGCAGCGCGCCGTCCGAAGCGTGGACGCGGGTCATCACCGGCGGCTCGTAATCCTGCAGCTGAGAATAGTCGGGCAAGTCCCTGGAAAAATGCCAGATCAGCCCCGCCGCAGCGGCGACGCCCACCAGGAACAAGACGGTTCCGGCGGCGAACAGGAAGCCCAGGAATCGCACCAGCAAGCGCATTATCGACAGTCCGTTCCAATTCCGGCGCCTACCGCGCCAGCCGTCCCAATCGGTCACCGCCACAGCCGAAACCGCGGCGGGATCACCTGTCCTGACGCTAAACTACTACACTAACTCCGAGCGGAATTCCTCAATGATTCCGATGACCTTGCGGTACTTTATACGGCGGTCGCCATGGCTAAACCAAGGCTTCTTGACGAACCAAGGCTTCTTGACGAACCAAGGCTTCCTGACGAACCAAGGCTTCCTGCCGACGTCCGCGCCGCTCAACGCGCGGGAGCCGCGGTCGCCAGTCGTTTTGCAAAAAAGGCATCGATCGCCTGCGCCATCGATCCCACGGTCCTGGTCCGCCAATTGTCCGACACCAGATGCTCGAGGTCGCTCTTGTTCGAGACATAACCGAGTTCGACCAGCACCGACGGCACATCGGGCGCCTTCAACACCCGAAAACCGGCCGACTTCAGTGGATGCTTGTACATGCGCGCGGAATTCTTCATCTCACCCGCGAGCAGCCGCGCGAAGCGGTTGGAGTAGGTCTTGGTTTCGCGCTGCGCGAGGTCGATCAGGATGTCGGCGACCTCGGTCGGCTCCTGCGTCAGGTTGACCCCGCCGATCGCGTCCGCCCTGTTTTCGGTTTCCGCCAGCCGCTCGGCTTCGGCGTCGGACGCCTTGTCCGACAGCGTATAGATCGTGGCGCCCTGCGCATCGCCCTCGTGCTTGGGCAGCGCATCGGCATGGATCGACACGAACAAAGCGGCCGACTGGTTGCGCGCGATCTTCACGCGATCGTCGAGCGGGATGAAAGTGTCGTCGCTTCGGGTCATGACCACGCGATACTTGCCGCTCTTCTCGATGCGGTCGCGCAGCGCCAGCCCGAACGCCAGCACCAGATTCTTTTCGCTTTCACCACTGGCCTGGGTGCCGTTGTCGATGCCGCCATGGCCGGGGTCGATGATGATGACCGGGCGGGGATCCACCACCGCGGGCTTCGGCGGTTGCATGGAAGGATTCTGGACCGGTTCGGCGGGCACCGTCGCCGGGACCACCGCGTCGTTGGCATCCGCGATCGCGGGCCGCAACTGGGGACGATTTTCGGCGGCGAGCGACTGCACGAAAGTGGTGCGGTCGACTTCCTCGAACTCCAGCACCAGCTTCGGCGGCTGCCCGTTGGCGGCTTCGAGCACATAGGATTTGGCGACCCTGGCCGGGCCTGTCAGATCGAATACGATCCGGGAGCCGCCGGGCATCACCAGGCCGTAGCGGAACGCCTTGATCAGTCCGCGCCCGGCGCTGCCGGTCCCGGCGGCCAGCGCGAAATTGACCTGGGGAATATCCACGACCACCCGATAGGGGTCGGCCAGTGCGAAGGCGCGGAAGGTAATCGACCTGTCGAGGTCGAGGATGAAGCGGGTCTGTTTGGCGTCGCCCGCCAGCCGGGCGTCAGACGCGGTGGGAAAACCGGAGGTCGCGGCAGTGGGCGGAGACTGCCCTTCGGTAGCACCGACCAAGGTGACATCGGCGCACGCCAATGCTGCGGCGCACAAGAGCGCGGACCCCAGCAAAACACTACGATTTGCGCGGCTCGCCAATGATTCGATGCCTCCGAGCAGCCCTATTACCGCAATAAAACCGCACGGTTAATCGGAGCTTAAGGAATTCGCCGAGAATAACGGGGACTGTTGCGGCACAGCGACGCTTGCCTTCCGGTTCCCTTTTCCTTCCCTCGCACTTCCCTTGCGCCGGGCGGTCAATCCTCGTATGTACGGGGGGCTGACGGCAAATACTCCCGGTTGTGTCGCGTTCAGCCTCCCGGTGCAGCGCCGGAACCCTCTCTCGGGATTCCAGCGTCTTTCCGATCCCTCCCCGGCCAGCGCAGCGCGCGGTTGACATGGAGCGGCGGTTTCGAGCCCGAGCGGCGTCCGGTCCCAGGTTACCACTCTGTTTCCGGGACTAATTCCGACACGGCATAACCGATTACCGGGCCGTAAGGCTTCGATATGCGATGGCCGGCGAGCGCCTCAAGCGCCGCGCCGGGCCTTCAGCGATAGACAAGGCGGCGCCTTTTGCCGCCAACGTGTTCAGACGGGCCGACGCTTGATGCGCCAGACTGTGTTGCCGACCAGGATCCACGGAAGAACCGCTACGCTGCGGAGCGAAAGCTCCGCGCGCCGCCTTATTCTCTGCGGATCACGGCCGGCGGGGCGCCCCGGGTTGCGTTTTGGCCTTCCCCTCACCCCCGAATCAGGTGGACCGTCGCGTCACCCGGCCGCGCGAAACGCGCGCACCGCGATACGCGCCCGCCGCCGCCAAGAGTTCCAAAATGCCCAACAAAATGTTGATCGACGCTACCCACCCGGAAGAGACCCGGGTCGTTGTGGTCCGCGGCAATCGTGTCGAAGAGTTTGACTTCGAGACCGCGCAACGCAAGCAACTGCGCGGCAATATCTACCTCGCCAAGGTCACCCGCGTAGAGCCGTCGCTGCAGGCCGCCTTCATCGAATATGGCGGCAACCGCCACGGCTTCCTCGCCTTCAGCGAAATCCATCCCGACTACTACCAGATCCCGGTCGCCGACCGGCAGGCGCTGATCGAAGCCGACGAGCGCGCCCATCGCGAGGCCGAGGAAGAGAGCGAAAACCGCTCCAACCGCCGCCGTCCGCGTCACCGCAATTCGCGCCGCCGCGGCCATGGCGACCGCGTGCAGAGCCCCGTGGTCGAGGGAGCAAGCCCCGATCCGGCCCACAGCGAGCAGCCGCACGAACATCATGATCATGAGCACCATGAGCATGACCATCACGAAGACGATCATCACGAGCATGGCGAAAGCCACGTTCACGCCCAAAGTGATGAACAGCAGTCGGCCGACCTCAGCCATCAGGGCCATGAGGACCACGAGGGTCACGATGACCATCATGACCATCATGACCACCATGCCCATGACGAAGCGCCTTCGGATTCCTTCCATGCCGTGACGCCGGAAACGGCGGCTGAACTGCCCGCGTCGCCTCCGGTCGACGCGCAGGCTTACGATGCACATGCCGATGACGAGCATGCGCATCAGGAGCATGGCGATCACGGCCACGACGACCATCACCACGACGAGCGCGCCGACGAAGAGCATGCGCGCGAAAACGCCGCCCATGCCGGGGACGCCGATCGCGAGGTGAGCGCGTCAGAACACGCCGAACAGCCCTCGATTTCGCCTGGCGAAGAGCCGCACGACGATGAGGAAGATGGCGACGAGGCCGAGGAAGAAGATGTCGTCGAATCCGTCGGTGGCGACGACGTCATGGAAGAAGTGCCGGAGCGCGCCTTCCGGCCCCGCCGCCAGTACAAGATCCAGGAAGTGATCAAGCGCCGGCAGGTGATGCTGGTGCAGGTCGTCAAGGAAGAACGCGGCAACAAGGGCGCGGCGCTGACCACCTACCTCTCGCTGGCCGGTCGCTATGCCGTGCTGATGCCCAACACCGCGCGCGGCGGCGGCATCAGCCGCAAGATCACCAGCGCCCAGGACCGTTCGCGGCTGAAGGAAGTGGTGCAGGATCTCGACGTGCCCGAGGGCATGGGCATCATCCTGCGCACCGCCGGCGCCTCGCGCACCAAGCCCGAGATCAAGCGTGACTTCGAATATCTGATCCGCATGTGGGAAACCGTGCGCGACATGACCCTGAACTCGCAGGCCCCGACGCTGGTCTACGAGGAGGGATCGCTGATCAAGCGTTCGCTGCGCGACCTCTACAACAAGGAAATCGACGAGATCCAAGTCGCCGGCGAGGCCGGTTACCAGGAAGCCCGCGATTTCATGAAGATGCTGATGCCCTCCAACGTGCGCGCGGTGCGGCAGTATCGCGACGGCCAGCCGCTGTTCTCGCGGATGGGGGTGGAAAGCCAGCTCGACGCCATGTTCTCGCCGACGGTGCAGTTGCGCTCCGGCGGCTACATCGTGATCAACCAGACCGAAGCCCTGGTGTCGATCGACGTCAACTCCGGCCGCTCGACCCGCGAGCATCACATCGAGGATACCGCGCTCAAGACCAATCTCGAGGCCGCCGAGGAAGTCGCGCGACAGTTACGTTTACGCGATCTCGCCGGCCTGATCGTGATCGACTTCATCGACATGGACGAGAAGCGCAACAACCGTTCGGTCGAGCGCAAGCTGTCCGATTGCCTGCGGCAGGACCGCGCGCGAATCCAGGTCGGGCGGATCTCGCATTTCGGCCTGCTGGAAATGTCGCGCCAGCGCATCCGCGCCAGCGTGCTGGAAAGCTCCACCGAGCCCTGCCCGCAATGCGGCGGCTCAGGCCATGTCCGCTCGGTGTCTTCGGTGGCGCTACAATTGCTGCGCGGCATGGAAGAAATCCTGATGAAGGGCGCGACCCACAATCTGGTGGCGCGCACCCGCACCGACGTCGCGCTATACGTGCTCAATCACAAGCGCGGCCATCTGAGCGACCTCGAAAACAGCTTCAAGGTCACGCTGGCGGTGATCGCCGATCCCACGGTGCACGGCCAGCAATCCTTCATCATCGACCGCGGCGAGCAGGTGCATACGCTGGAAGCCGCCAAGGCGCTGCTGGTTGCCCAGCTCGCGGCCTCGCCGTCGCAGACCGAAGAGCCGTATGACGATGACGAGGAACTCGACATCGAGTCTGAAGCCGAGGTGGAGACCGAGGAGAGCGAAGGGCTCGCCGAGGATGCGGTCGCCAATGAGGCCGGCGGCGGTTCACCCGATGGCGACGGCCACAAGCGCAAGCGGCGGCGCAGGCGCCGCGGCCGCTCCGGCGAACCGCGCGAAGGCGGTCCGAGAGGCGAAGACCATCACGACGAACATGATGCACCGCGTATTGCCGCGGAAGCTGGCGCGGGCGGTGTAACCGACGACGCCGAGGGCGACGAGGACGAAGGCGAGGAACAGCCCGGCTTTGCCCGCGCCGATCAGCCCGCCAATGGCGAACGGCGGCCCCGCCGCCGCACTCGTCGCGGCGGACGCCGCCGGCGCGGCGGACCTGACGACGGTCTCGCCGGCTCGATTGCCGACGAGTTGGGGCCGACCCCTGCTCCGGAAGCCGCCAGCGCGGTTGCCGATTTTGATGGCGGCCCGTCACAACAGCCGCAGCCCGTGATCCAGCCTGAATCGTTCGCGCCACCGCCGGTGTCGCATCAGAACGACTACGGTCAGCAGGAAGCGGTGCGCGCGCCGAGCGCGGAAGAAACCGCTCAAGAGACTGCCCAAGAAACCGCTCAAGAGGCCGAGAAGGCCGCCGCGCGGCGGCGATCCACCGTGCGCGAAAAGGTCAGCTTCCTGTCCGACGCCCAGCCCGCAATCGCGGCGGCAACCGAACCACGGCCGGCCGAGCCGCCGGCGGCAGCGCCTGCTGCGTCGCAGCCGGCAGCGGAGCCTGCTACCGACAACCAGCCGCGCAAGGCAGGCTGGTGGTCGCGCCGCTTCGGCGGCGGCGAGTAATCCAAACAGATCAAGAAAAACCGCCCGGCAAAACCGGGCGGTTTTTTTATTTAGTCCCTGAACCGCCTATCCCGTCGTCACCGCCGTCTCCAGATCGGAGGGATCGATGGTCTGGTTGAGGTTGGCATGCAGCCGCTCGCGGTCGAGTTCACCTTCCCACCACGACACGAACACGGTAGCGACGCCGTTGCCGGTGATGTTGGTGAGCGCGCGCACCTCGCTCATGAACTTGTCCACCGAGAACACGATCGCCATGCCCGGCACCAGCGCCGGATTGACCACCGTCAGCGTCGCCGCCAATGTAATAAAGCCAGCGCCGGTGACGCCGCTGGCGCCTTTTGACGTCAGCATCGCCACGACAAGGATGGTGATCTGCTGCGAGAAGGTAAGGTCGACGCCGAGCGCTTGCGCGATGAACAGCGTCGCCAGCGTCATGTAGATGTTGGTGCCGTCGAGGTTGAAGGAGTAGCCGGTCGGCACCACCAGCCCGACCACCGATTTGGAGCAGCCGAGCCGTTCCAGCTTTTCCATCAATTGCGGCAGCGCGCTTTCCGACGAACTGGTGCCGAGCACGATCAGGAGTTCATCCTTGATGTAGGCGATGAACTTGAAGATGTTGAAGCCGACCACGCGCGCGATCAGCCCGAGCACGATGACGACGAACAACCCCGCGGTGGCGTAGAACAGCACGATCAGCCCGACCAGATTGCCGAGCGCCGCCGGACCGAACTTGCCGATGGTGTAGGCCATGGCGCCGAACGCGCCGAACGGCGCCGCCTTCATCACGATGGCGATCACGCCGAACACTGCATGCGAGGCGTCGTCGATGATGTCGCGCAGCCGGTGGCCGCGTTCGCCGAGCGCCATCAGCGCAAAACCGAACAGGATCGCGAACAACAGCACTTGCAGAATGTCGCCGCGCGCGAACGCGCCGAACACGCTGTCGGGAATGATGTTGAGGACGAAATCGACCGACTTCTGCGCTTCCGCCTGCTTGACGTAGCTCGCCACCGCGCCGGCGTCGGGTTTTGCCGCGAGGCCGTGGCCGGCCTGGATCAGATTGCCCATCACGAGGCCGATGATCAGCGCGAACGAGGAGACGATCTCGAAATAGACCAGCGCCTTGACGCCGACGCGGCCGACCTTGCGCGCATCCTGGATATGCGAAATGCCAGATACCACGGTGCAGAAAATGATCGGCGCGATCACCATCTTGATCAGCTTTATAAAGCCGTCGCCGAGCGCCTTGATCCAGTCGTTGGTCGCAAGATTGGGCCACAGCGAGCCGACCACGATCCCGAGCAGGATCGCAAACAACACCTGAACGTAAAGGATCTTGTACCAGGGCTTTGCCGCGCGCTCGGGCGCACCGGTTGCGATCGTTGCCGACATGACGTTTTCACTCCCCCACGGATCCCGCGGACTGTCCGGCGCCGATGCACGGGCGTCCGCTTCGCCGCCGACAACCCAAAATCAAGGCAGGTGCGGAGTCAATGGCGCCGAATGCCCTTCCCCGGCAAACGGCGCGGGCCGCGCTTTACAGCGGTAACGCGCTATCGCAGCCAGCGCGTGATGCGCGACACCGCCTCGTGCATCTCCTCGGCCGAGCGCGCGTAGGAGAACCGGATAAAGGCGCGGCCGCGCACCGGATCGAAGTCGATGCCCGGGGTGGCCGCGACATGGGTTTTCTCCAGCATCAGGCCTGCGAAGGCAAAACTGTCGGAGGTGAATTTCGAAACATCGGCGTAAAGGTAAAATGCGCCGTCGGCCGGCAGGAAGTCGGTCAAGCCCGCCTGCGGCAGGCCCTCGATCAGGATGCGGCGATTCTCCCGATAGCCGTGCTTGATCGCCTCCATCTCTTCGCGGCCCTCGAACGCCGCTTCGGCGGCGATCTGCGACAGCGTCGGCACCGAGATCGACAGGTTCTGCTGCAGCCGTTCGATCGGCCGCACCAGCGGCTCCGGCACCACCATCCATCCGACCCGCCAGCCGGTCATGCAGAAATATTTCGAGAACGAATTGATCACCAGCGCATCCGGCGAAAGCTCCGCCGCCGTCACCGCGGGAAAGGCGTAGTCGAGCCCGTGGTAGATCTCGTCGGAGATGAAGCGGATGCCCGCACCCTGCGTCGCCGCCATCAGTCCGGTCAGCGCCTCGCGCGACATCATGGTGCCGGTCGGGTTGGCCGGACTTCCGACCAGCACGCCCTGCAGCGGTTTCTCGCGATGCGCGGCGAGAAGGGCTTCGCCGGTCAGCGCGTGACGGGTTTCGCTCGAAGTCTGGATCAGCACCGGCTCGCAGCCGAGCGCGGTAAGGATATGGCGATACGGCGGATAGCCGGGCACCGTGACCGCGACGCGATCGCCCGGCTCGAACAGCGCCAGGAACGCCAGGATGAATCCGCCGGACGAGCCTGTCGTGACCACGATTCGTTCGGCGTCCACCGCGCAGCGATAGACGTCGCGGTAATGCCGCGCGATGCGCGCGCGCAGCGACGGAATCCCGAGCGCGGAGGTGTAGTCGATCCGGCCGCCCTCGAGCGCGGCACGCGCGGCGACGATCGCGGTTCTGGGCGCCGGAGCGGCGGGCTGCCCCACTTCCATATGGATGACCTGGTGGCCCGCGGCTTCGATCCGCGCGGCGGCCGCCATCACGTCCATCACCATGAAGGGCGGAACATCGCTGCGCGCGGACGCGGTCAAAATCGCGTTGGCGCGGTCTCTGAGTGTCGCATCGAGCATCGGGTTCTGCTATTCCAACTTGTGCCCCAGACAAGCCGCATTCGGCGGTTTGGCAGGGCATATATCGTATCCGATCCGCCGCCAACGATTAAAGACCGCTCGATGCTGCTATGCCTCGTCCAGGGCAGGAAACTGCCGAAACTGACCGCCCTCGCCACGGCGGTCGCGCTGGCCTTGATGCCGACACTGGGTTCCCAGCCGGCCGCCGCGCAGGAGAGCAAAGGTCCGCCGGTGCTCCGCGACACCGAGGCCGAGCAGTTGCTGCGCGATTATACGAGGCCGATCCTGAAGGTCGCGGGTCTCGAAAAGCAGAACATCCAGATCGTGATCATCAACGACAGCGTGTTCAACGCGTTCGTCGCCGACGGCCGCCGCATCTTCGTGAACTATGGCGCGATCATGCAATCGGAAACCCCGAACCAGCTGATCGGCGTGCTGGCGCACGAGACCGGCCATCTCGCCGGCGGCCATCTCGCCAAGATGCGCGAGCAGATCGCGCACGCCCAGACCCAGTTGATCATTGCGATGCTGCTCGGCGCCGGCGCGGTGGTGGCGGGAGCCAGATCCGGCAACAGCAATGGCGGCCTGACCAACGCGGGCGCTGCCGCGCTCTCGGCGCCGGGGGAGATCATCCAGCGTTCGCTGTTGTCCTATGCGCGCCAGCAGGAGGAAAACGCCGACCGCGCCGGCGTTAAATTCCTCACCGAGACCGGCCAGTCGCCCAAGGGCATGTACGAGACCTTCAAGCGGTTCAGCAATGACAGCCTGTTCGCCGCGCACAATGCCGACCCCTATGTGCAGTCGCATCCGATGCCGGTCGAGCGTGTCGCGGCGCTGGAGGGACTGGCGCGGACCAGCCCGTATTGGGACAAGAAGGACGATCCGGCGCTGCAGATGCGCCACGACATGGTGCGCGCCAAGATCTCGGCGTTCATGGAGCGCATGGACACCGTCTACCGGCGCTATCCGCTGTCGGACAACAGCCTGCCCGCGCGCTATGCCCACGCCATTGCGACCTATCGCCACGGCGATTTGAACGACGCGCTGGCCAAGATCGATGCGCTGATCCAGTTGCAGCCTTCCAACCCCTATTTTTACGAGCTGCGCGGCCAGGCGCTGCTGGAAGGCGGCAAGCCCGCCGAGGCGATCGTGCCGCTGCGGCGGGCGGTCCAGCTCTCCAATAACGCGCCGCTCATCGAGATGTTACTTGGGCAGGCGCTCGTCGGAACCGATAATAAGGCCCACACGGACGAAGCGATCGCGATTCTGCGCGCGGCGGTGAGCCGGGAAACCGAAGCGCCGCTCGGCTTTACCCAGCTCGCGATGGCCTACGGCCGCAAGGGCGATTACGCCGAGGCCGATCTCGCCTCGGCCCAGGCCGCTTATCTGCGCGGCGACAGCAAGACCGCACGCGATCTCGCATCGCGCGCCAAGACCCGCTTCGCGATCGGCACGCCCGGATGGGTCAAGGCCGACGATATCGTCACCGCCAAACCGATGCCCGGCCAAAAGAGCAACTGAAAAGACACCACCCACGGACTCCGCTCAAAAGGACTCCATTGAAAAAGACCTGGCATAAAATCGATCGTGCCGGGTTATAATGGTTTTCGAAAACCGGCTTTTGCCAAGAGGATTTGCCAATGCCTTCGTTCCGCCTGCTCATCCCTTCCCTGTTCGCGGTGGCGCTGTGCGCCGCGCCGCCGGCCGCATCGGCGCAGAGTTTTTCCGACACCCAGAAGGGAGACATCGAGACGATCGTCCGGAGCTATCTGGTGTCGCATCCCGAGGTGCTGGAAGAGGCGATGGGCGAACTGAGCAAGCGCCAGGCCGCCGAGGAAGCCCAGAAACATGAGGCCAGCGTCGCCGACAATGCGAGCGCGATCTTCAACTCGCCGCACGGCGTCGTGCTCGGCAACAAGGACGGCGACGTCACCTTCGTCGAGTTCTTCGATTACAATTGCGGCTACTGCAAACGCGCGATGGCCGACATGCTCGACCTGATGAAGACCGATCCCAAGCTGAAGGTCGTGCTCAAGGAGTTTCCGGTGCTGAGCCAGGGTTCGGTCGAAGCCGCGCAGGTCGCGGTTGCCGTCCGGATGCAGGATCCGACCGGCAAGAAGTATCTCGACTTCCACCAAAAGCTGCTCGGCGGCCGCGGGCCGGCGGACAAGGCGCACGCGATGGCCGCGGCCAAGGATTCCGGCGTCGACATGGCGCGGCTCGAGAAGGATGTCGCAAGCCCCGAAGTGAAGGCCACCATCGACGAGAACATGAAGCTCGCCGAAGCCATGGGCATGAACGGCACGCCGAGCTATGTGATCGGCAAGCAGGTCGTGGTCGGCGCGATCGGGCTCGACGGCCTCAAGGAGAAAATCGGTCTCGCCCGCTGCGGCAAGGCGTCCTGCGGCTGACGCCGGACCATTGTAAGAAATAGAATCATCGCGAAAAAGTTGAAAGCCGGCGGTTCCCCCGCCGGCTTTGTTTTGCGCCGCGCGCGACGACGCAACTGTTCATCGCGCATTCACGCAATAAATCTGCCGGAACCGTCGATCATCCGGAACATCGCGCGCGGCCTGCCGTTGTCGGCTGGGCAATGCAATTTGTGAGGAGATATCCATGACCAATCGTTTGATGATTTCGGTAGCCGCGTTGGCTCTGGTTGCCGGAACCGGTTTTGCCAATGCACAGGGTACCGGCATGGGCCGCGAGGCTCCGTCGGCTGCGCCCGCGCAGCAGGGTGCGCCTGCCGAGCATGGTGCGGCGGAGCACGGAGCTCCCGGCGGCCAGATGAAGCACGACGCGGCGCGTCCCGAGATGAAGTCGTCACAAATGCAGGACAAGGGCGCTGCCACCAACCAGCGCGCTGAAGACAAGGCGTCGGGCGCCGTGAAGAACGAGCGTGCCGAGGACAATACGCAGGGACCGAAGAACAAGACGCTCAGCACGCAGAATGCGAACAAGGCCGGCGCCAAGGAAACCACCGGCCAGAACACGAAGCCGGAAAACCGTGCGGAAGACAACGAGCTCAACAAGGCCGGCCGTACCGACCAGAAGATGAGCAACGAGTCGGAGGGCCGCAGCGGTCGCCGTTCGGACACGGTCGGCCAAGCCGGCGCCGGCGCGAAGCTCTCGACCGAGCAGCGCAGCAAGATCACGACCGTGATCCGGAACGAGCACGTCGCCCCGGTGGAACACGTGAACTTCTCGATTTCGGTCGGCACCCGCGTGCCGCGCGATGTCACGTTCCATCCGCTTCCGGCAGATGTCGTCACCATCTATCCGGAATGGCGCGGCTATGATTTCATCCTGGTCGGCGATCGGGTGGTCGTGATCGATCCCAGAACTTTCGAGATCGTCGCGGTTCTGGACGCCTGATCCGGAATTCGACCGATGAGATGGCGGGGCGGGCAGCAATGCCCGCCCTTCGCTGATCCACAGAGCTCTCACACCGGCCGCCTGCGGGCCGCTCAAGGCCCTCTTGGGAACCCATCCTTTACCTTGGTTAACGAATGGTTTCCGTAGGTTCTACGGGCCTTTTTGCGAAGCGGATGAGGCGGTTGGACGGGGCTTGGCGGGGCTTAAAGGCTTCCCCTTGGCGCTGTTGTTACCTATAACCCCGCCACCCACCGCGACATTGCCGGGATTTGGATGGCCAACACACCTGCCGAGACGATCTATGTCCTCAACGGCCCGAACCTCAATCTGCTCGGGGTTCGCGAGCCCGAGACCTACGGCCATGCGACGCTCGCCGATGTCGAGAAACTCTGCGTCGAGACCTCGGCGAAATTCGGACTGAAGGCCGATTGCCGGCAATCCAACCGCGAGGGTGAACTGGTCGAATTCATCCACGAGGCCTATGCGAAGAAAGCCGCCGGGATCATCATCAACGCCGGCGCCTATTCGCACACCTCGATCGCGCTGCACGACGCGCTGATGGCCGTCAAGATTCCGACGGTCGAGGTGCATATCAGCAACATCCACGCCCGCGAGACGTTTCGCCATCATTCCTTCACGGCGAAGGCGGCGTTCGCGTCCTTGACCGGCTTCGGAATCGACGGTTACCGGCTCGCGATATCAGGCCTTGCCGCCAGGCTCGGCGTCAAGACCAAGGGTTAAGCCTGCGTCCTGACGCACGCCGCTTACAGAAAGTTTGGGAATCGAGATCATGGCGCGCCAGCCTGACAATGCCTCCGCAAAATCCAAGAGCGACGACAGCGCGCTCATTCGCGAGCTCGCGCTGCTGCTCGACGAAACCAATCTGACCGAGATCGAGATCGAACGCGCCGGCCTGCGGGTGCGGGTCGCGCGCAATACCAGCATCGCGGCCTCGGTGCCGGCGAGCGTGCAGGTCGCGGCGTCCGCTCCGGCCGCCGCTGGTACAGCCGCGCCCGCCGGAGAAGCCGATGTCAGCAAGCATCCGGGCGTGGTGCCCTCGCCGATGGTCGGCACCGCCTATTGGGCTTCCGAGCCCGGCGCCAAACCGTTCATCGAAGTCGGCAGCAAAGTGTCGGTCGGACAGACGCTGCTGATCATCGAAGCCATGAAGACCATGAACCAGATTCCGTCGCCGCGCGCCGGCACCGTGACGCAGATTCTGGTCGAAGACGGCCAGCCGGTCGAATTCGGCGAACCGCTGGTGATTATTGAATAACAGGCGAATAGGGATTGGCGAATAGCGAATAGGGAAACGATCGACCCCTGATCTATTCGCTACTCGCCATTCACTACTCGCCGCTTGGAAACCCCATGTTCGATAAAATCCTCATAGCCAATCGCGGCGAAATCGCACTGCGTGTGCTGCGCGCCTGCAAGGAACTCGGCATCGCCACCGTCGCGGTGCATTCGACCGCCGACGCCGACGCGATGCATGTGCGGCTCGCCGACGAGAGCGTCTGCATCGGCCCGCCGCCGTCCAAGGACAGCTATCTCAACGTGCCGGCGTTGCTCGCCGCCTGCGAGATCACGGGCGCCGATGCCGTACATCCCGGCTACGGCTTCCTGTCGGAAAACGCCCGCTTCGCCGAGATCCTGGCCGATCACAACCTGCATTTCATCGGGCCGAAGGCCGAGCATATCCGCCTGATGGGCGACAAGATCGAGGCCAAGAAAACCGCCAAGCGGCTCGGCATTCCCGTGGTGCCCGGCTCCGACGGCGGGGTGGGTCCCGACGACGACGCGATGGCGATCGCCAAAGCGATCGGTTTTCCGGTGCTGGTCAAGGCCGCAGCCGGCGGCGGCGGCCGTGGCATGAAGGTGGCGCAAACGGAAGGCGACCTGCTGCTGGCGCTCTCGACCGCGTCCAATGAAGCCAAATCGGCATTCGGCGACGCCTCGGTCTATCTGGAAAAATACCTGCAGAAGCCGCGCCACATCGAAATCCAGGTGCTCGGCGACGGCCGCGGCGGCGCGATCCACCTCGGCGAGCGCGACTGCTCGCTGCAGCGGCGCCATCAGAAGGTCTGGGAAGAAGGCCCCTCGCCGGTCCTCACCGCCGCGGCGCGCGCCAAGATTGGCGCGACCTGCGCCAAGGCGATGCAGGACATGAAATATCTCGGCGTCGGCACCATCGAATTCCTCTACGAGGACGGCGAGTTCTATTTCATCGAAATGAACACCCGCATCCAGGTCGAGCATCCCGTCACCGAGATGATCACCGACATCGATCTCGTGCTGGAGCAGATCCGGATCGCCGCCGGCGGTGAACTGCCGGCGACGCAGAACGAAATCGCGATCATCGGTCACGCCATCGAATGCCGCGTCAACGCCGAAAACCCACAGACCTTCCGGCCTTCGCCGGGCCGTATTTCGCAATATCATCCGCCGGGCGGCCTCGGCGTGCGGATCGATTCCGCCGTGTATCAGGGCTACGTCATCCCGCCTTATTACGATTCGCTGGTCGGAAAGCTGATCGTGCACGGCAAGACCCGCGCCGAATGCCTGATGCGGCTGCGCCGGGCGCTGGACGAGATGGTGGTCGAAGGCATCGAGACCACCTTGCCGCTGTTCAGGGCGCTGGTCCGCGAACCCGGCATTATCGACGGCGATTACCATATCCACTGGCTGGAACAGTATCTGGCCGGCAAAACCGCCAATTAACGCCGTCTTCCCCGCTCGAATTTATCCGCATGCGCGGGGAACCATTGGCGCCGGTGCGCGTTTTGTCGGGACGCCGGGAACCGTCCCGCGGGGGATAGTTGATTTCACTGGGTAGGACACTTCTGACCGTTGACGCCACGCGCCGCAGGGCGATTGGCCAGATTCTGCTGCTTTCGGCGGGCTTTTTGGTGCTGGTTGCGATCAGCGCCACCTCCATCATACTCGTCAACCGGGCCCGCGAGGACAATGGCTGGGTGGTTCATACGGTCGAGGTCGAAAACCAGATGAACGCCCTGTTGCTGGAAGTCCGCCGCGCCGAAAGCGCGGCCCGCGGCTTTCTCCTGACCTCCGCGCCGCGGTTTCGCACCGAATATGAAATTGCGACGGCCGCGGTGATCGCCAACGCCGACAAGCTCAGGGAATTGAGCCGCGACA